>OOCJ01000037.1_pt1 | contig 121147 bp, 104 predicted proteins | sample 1671481 | NCBI WGS metagenome assembly OOCJ01 (sample SAMN06348161, study PRJEB24527) | human gut metagenome | biome: human gut; feature: ankylosing spondylitis patient; material: feces | host: Homo sapiens | place: China | collected 2015-10 | reverse complement strand
GAGAGGACGCTTATATTTGCCCAATCAACGTTATGGATTGCACCACAGAATCTGCAATTTACGTTATGGAACTCACGGTTATGGGAGGAGTGCCTATAAGATAAGGTCAAAACTCAATCTGCATCCTTGAAATAAATGAATTAGGTTTTTTTAATGAATTTTAACGGAATAAAATAGAATTGCATATGTGATTATGGTAGAATATGATATTAATGATTTTGTCAATCAGAATTTTTAGGAGAAAACGATGAAGAAATGGACAAAAATATTGTTGATAATAGTTATAGTTATTTTACTTTTGTTTGTGGGAATGTCCTATTTTATAGGGACGCAAGTTTTCATGGGGTCTACTCAATTGGTTACTTGTGAAGATACTTCAAAAGTGAAAGATAGTTTTTGGGAAAGATATAATATGGATTATGATGTTTTCTGCAGTACATATACTATAGAAAAAGTTGAAATCACTTCAACTTTTGATGAACATATGATACCGGCAGATTACATATATGCTCTTGGTGAAGAAGGAGATAAGAATAATCCAACAGTTATTTTAGTGCATGGTCTTGGTGGAAATCGTTATACCAATTATCCTTTAGCAGAAATGTTTTTGCAGAAAGGATATAATGTATTGACTTATGACCAGAGAAGTAGCAACGAAAATACAGCTCAATATACTACATTTGGATACTGGGAAAAATATGATTTGATTGATTACATTGATTATGTCTATAGCCATGCACCGGAGCAAGTGATAGGAATATGGGGTACATCGTTTGGTGGAGCAACTGCAGGATTAGCAATGGGAGATAAGGATGTTGAAAACAAAGTGGATTTTCTGATTCTAGATTGTCCGGTTAGTGATATGAAATGGATGGTAGAAGAAGAAATGAGAAAGATGGATATTGGATTGCCTATATCTTACATGACATTCTGTGGCAACATTATCAACAAAATGGAATTGGGATTTAGTTATGATGATGCAAATGTATGTGACAAAATTGCAGATATTGAAATTCCGGTTTTGGTAATAAACAGTGAAGCGGATACATTAACCCCACAGTTTATGGGACAAGAAATATATGATTCAATACAAAATGAAGAAATTAAAATGATTTGGACGGTAACTGATAGTGAACATACAGAAATATGGTTAGATCACAACCAAGAATATCGAGAAAAGGTTCAAGAATTATTGAATTTTACTAAATAATAGAAATAGGGAAAGTAAACTTTGAATTTGTCTGCGAAAAGCCCATAAATAAGCGGATGTTAATATGTATTGCTTGTGGCAACGGCTCTATTGAATATAGAATTGAGCTATCAAAAACAAGGAGGCAGAGATTATGCTAAATGAAAATATCAAAAGAATTAGAAAGTCAAAAGGGCTGTCGCAAGAAGAACTGGCAATTAAACTGAACGTAGTAAGACAGACAGTATCAAAATGGGAGAATGGTTTGTCAGTTCCAGATTCCAGTATGCTGATTATTTTGGCGAATGAACTGGATACTACTGTAAGTGAATTACTTGGAGAACCTATAGCAGAACCGACTACCGATGATTTAAAGATTCTTTCTGAAAAATTGGAAGTTATTAATTTGCAGCTTGCAAAAAGAAGTATAACAAAGGTAAAAACGATTCGATGGATTCTTATTTCATTGTGTGCGGTTATAGTGGTAATATTTATCGCACTTGCATCTACGAATAGTTTTTATTTGGATTGGAATTACAATGATCCTGAGTTGGCAGTGGCAGGAACAATACTGCATGGGTTTGAATTCTTGTTTGTAAGACTCGCACCGATTGTTTTTTGGACTTCGGTGGTTGGAATTGTGGTGACATATAAGAAAAGATAAATTTCAGTTAGCAGGTTTGTTCGCCATGCCGACAGACTCACAAGCTGGCACTTGTTCGTTGTTGCGGCGTTCGCCGTATGCATCTGAACTCGAATATGTCTGCCTGTGAGCAAGCTCCCGTCAGCCAATTCGGTTCATCTGCGCATGGCTCATTGCTACGCGCAAAATCCCAATTTGAGGAGGTGAACACTTTGGATATTGAGAAAACCGAATCATATTACAATCAAATAAGAAATGAAGATTTATGTGATTGTGATTATTGTAGAAACAATATTCATGAAGTCAAAGCAGCTTATCCTACCTCTTTTATAGACACTCCATAACCGTGAGTTCCATAACGTAAATTGCAGATTCTGTGGTGTAATTCACAGCGTAAATGGGCATGTATAAGCGTCCTCTCACAAGTCATCCATAACGTAAATAAAAGAAAAACGGTACAGACAAATATGATTTCCTTTGTGAGCCATGGAGCTGGGATTCTAACAATCATGGAAGCTTCAGCTGAACATGATTGTTGTTCAGAAGCCCAGCGGAATGCCCGGCGAACAGGAACATCATATTTCGTCTGTACCGTTTTTCTTTTCATAAACCTATAAAATCACGACTTGTGAGAGGACGCTTATATCTGCCCACTCACAACCTATAAAAGCACTACAGAATCTGCGACACTACGCCAATTAACCTCCGGTTATGATAACAAGGCCTTGTCGTTTGCAAATTCCTGCCCGCTGACTTTTTCAAACTGGTGCAGCAGATCTTCAACCGTCAGTTTCTTCTTTTCCTCGCCGGAAATATTTAAGATAACTTTTCCTTCGTGCATCATGATCAGGCGATTTCCGTGCACAATAGCATCCTTCATATTGTGCGTTACCATCATAGCGGTCAGATGATTGTCGGAGATGATCTTGTCGGAAATCTCAAGTACTTTTGCGGCCGTTTTCGGATCAAGGGCAGCGGTGTGTTCATCTAACAGTAAAAGTTTTGGTTTCTGGATGGAAGCCATCAACAGTGTGATTGCCTGACGCTGTCCGCCGGAAAGCAGTCCGACTTTGCTGGTGAGACGATCTTCAAGACCTAAATCCAATGTTTTTAACATTTCCCGGTAGGTGTCGCGTTCTGCCTTCGTGATTCCCCAGCTTAACCCACGTTTTCTGCCACGGCGGGCTGCAATTGCCATATTTTCCTCGATGGACATGGTGGTTGCAGTTCCGGTCATAGGATCCTGAAAGACACGGCCTAAATATTTGGCACGCTTGTATTCGGATAATTTTGTGACATCATCACCACCAATAAATATTTTACCGGAATCCACTGGCCAGACACCTGCGACAGCGTTTAAAGTTGTGGATTTTCCAGCACCGTTACCACCGATAACAGTGACAAAATCGCCATCTTCTAATGTCAGATCAACTCCGTTTAAAGCAACTTTTTCATTGATCGTACCAGCGTTAAATGTTTTGCAGATATGATCGATTTTTAACATTTCAGCCATTATTTTGCCACTCCTTTCCTGCTATGTTTCGCTTTCAGATACGGGATTGAAAGGAAGATAGCTACTACAATTGCAGAGAATAATTTCAGGTCGTCGGATGGGAATTTCAACCATAAAACAACACTTAAAACAAGGTAGTACAGGATAGCTCCGGCAATGACGGAGAGCAGTGTGTAAGCAAATGCAATTTTTTTGCCGGCACACATTTTTCCAAAGAGGACATCGCCAATGATAACAGCAGCAAGTCCGATAACGATCGCACCACGTCCCATATTGACATCCGCTGCTCCCTGATACTGGGCGTAAAGTCCACCGGAAAGTCCTACAAGACCGTTAGAGATCATCAGTGCAAGTACGGTATGAAAATCAGTGTTGATTCCCTGCGCTCTTGCCATCTGCCGGTTACAGCCGGTTGCACGGATTGCATGTCCCTGCTCTGTTCCGAAATACCAGTAGAGAATGGCAACGAGTACAACGCAGAAGAGGATACAGGTCGTAAACATACGGATTTTGCTTGCAGTTGAGTCCGAAATATAACGGAGTGACACAACAAGGCTGTATTTGTCAACGCTGACTGCCTGATTGGAGCTTCCGAGAATATTTAAGTTGATAGAGTAAAGTGAAATCTGCGTCAGGATACTTGCAAGGATTCCCGGGATCCCAAGTGCGGTATGTAACATTCCGGTGATAAATCCGGCGGCCATTCCTGCAAGAAAAGCAAAGATAAGAGCAAGCCATGGGTTCATGCCTGCGCGGATCAGCATAACGGCGACTGCACCTCCGGTCGCCATGGAACCGTCAACGGTCAGATCGGCAAAATCCAACAATTTGTAAGTAATGTAGACTCCAAGTGCAAGGAGTCCCCAGATGAGTCCCTGTGCGCATGCGCCCGGCAGGGAACGGAGCAATGCCAGCGGGCTCAGGGAAGCTAAATAAGTTGTTAACATCATCGTCATAAGAAATCTCTCCTTATTTTTTTATAAAATGCCTGTGCGGAACTATTTGGTGCAAAAATCATCTACAAATATAAAACAATATTCATGAAATCAATTGCTTGCAGAACAAAATACCCACAGCATAAAATACCTGCGGTATTTGTTGAGACGAAATACCGCAGGCATATTATAACATAATACTAAAACGATTTAAAGCTTTAACTTGTTGCATTGATGAAAGATTATTCTGTTTCAATTGCAACATAATCATCAGGAGGTGTGATTCCAAGCTGGGAACAAATATCTGCATTGTACTCTTTTGTTACCTGTGGTGCAGTCTTGATCTCCATCGTTGTGATATCAGCACCGTTTACAAGGATATCATAAGCCATCTGGCCTGCTGTGTATCCGATATCATAGTAGCTGATAGAAAGCGTTGCAACACCACATCCGGAACAGATGCCTTCCTCACCGGCAATGATCGGAATACCTGCCGGAAGAGCGATGTTATTGATGGTTTCCGTGTTGTTTGCCATTGTGTTGTCTGTTGGAATATAAATAACATCTACTTCTGAAACTGCTGTCTGTACCACAGAGGTGATATCATTGGAATCAGAAGCAGTATATTCTTTGTACGCAATGCCGTCAGCATCTAAAGCAGCCTCGATCTGGGTAGCCTGATACTTGGAGTTTGGCTCTGCGGAACAGTAAAGGATACCGACTGTTTTTACATCCGGGAATAATTCTTTGATCATGGCTTCCTGTTCATCTAAAGGAGCAAGATCGGAAGTTCCGGAGATATTTCTTCCGGTAGAACCTGTCCAGTCGTCGATCTCAAGGGCAGTTGCATAATCTGTGACAGAAGTTCCAAGGATCGGGATCGTGCTTGTAGCAGCGGCAGAACACTGTAAAGCAGTGGTTGCGTTTGCAAGGATCAGGTCATAGTTGCCGGCAACAAAATTATTTGCAATGGTAGCACAGTTTGCCTGCTCGCCCTGTGCGTTCTGAAGGTCAAATGTTACATTATCTGCACCGAGCAGCTCTGTCAGTGCATCCTCAAAGCCCTGGGAAGCAGCGTCAAGAGCAGGGTGCTCTAACTGCTGTAAAATACCGATCGTATATTTCTGACCATCGGTACTGCCTGCTGCAGCGGATTCTGTTGTTGCTGCTGAATTGTCAGCAGATGCAGAGGTATTGTCGGAGGCTGTATCGCCGCCGCATGCTGTCATGGAAACTGTCATTGCAGCTGCCATCATGACAGAGAGTATTTTGTTCATCTTTTTCATATTCATTCTCCTTATCATTGATCATAGCCTTTAATGCTTTAAAGCATTAATACTTTTAATGATTGAATTATAATCACTCATACAGGATTCGTCAACCGGAATTTGAGAAAAAATGTGTAAAGGACACTCATTTTTTCGGTGAGGATCATAAGAAAAAGATTTAAAATCTTAAGAAAACCTTTATAGTATGCAGGGCAGAAAAGTGTTAGGATGGAAACCGGAGAGATTTTTAGAAAGGATTTTATGAAAATAAAAGAGGGGTTATCCAACATTGTATTTCCTCCAAGATGCCCTGTCTGTGATGAGGTGATATATGTTGGGAAAGATACCTGTGAAGACTGCCGGAAGAAAGTGATCTGTATCGGGGAACCGTCCTGCAAAAAATGTGGCAAGCCATTAGAAGACCAGAGGAGGGAATACTGCACAGACTGCATGAGGAAAAAACACTATTTTTCCCAGGGAAAAGCGGTTTTTGTTTATCAGGGAGAAATCCGCCAGTCCATGTACCGTTTTAAATATAGTAATAAACGCGAATATGCAGATTTTTATGCGAAAGAAGCAGTGCGCATCTATGGAGACTGGATCCGGAGAAAACAGATCGAAGCAATTGTACCCGTTCCCATGTACCGTTTGAAGGAAAAGGGGAGAGGGTATAATCAGGCAGCCGTATTTGCGCGGACTCTGGGAGAAAAAATGAATCTTCCGGTGGAAAAGCGCATGGTAAAACGAATCCGGAATACCACGCCGCAAAAAGAATTAAATGATGTCGAACGGAAGATAAATCTAAAAAAAGCTTTCCAGTTAGTACCAAATATAGTAAAATATAGGAAAATATTAATTGTAGATGATATCTATACGACGGGAAGCACGATCGATGCAGTGGCAGAGGTACTTTTGCAGGCAGGGGTGGATGAGATTTATTTCCTATGTATCAGTATCGGCGAGGGATTTTAGGAGGAATATGCTATGGATGTAAGAAATTGTAAGGGCTGTGGAAAACTCTTTAATTATATGAGTGGCGCACAGCTTTGCCCTGAATGCAGGGCAAAGCTTGAGAAGAAATTTAGCAGCGTGAAAGATTATATCGGTGAACATCCACAGGCATCCATCAGTCAGGTGGCAGAGGATATGGATGTTTCTGTGAAACAGATCAAACAGTGGGTGAAAGAGGAGAGACTGATCCTCTCGGAAGCTTCTTTAGATGGTGTGTTGTGTGAACACTGTGGCAGACCGATCACAAGCGGACGCTTCTGTGACAAGTGTAAAGCTGCTATGGCAAATAATCTGCGGAGTGCTTTGAACAGACCACGTCCAATGCAGCAGAGATCGGGCGGAGAGCGTGATGAAGGGGATAAGATGAGATTCCTGAGATAGAACCGGGAACAGAATGTCACATATCTGAAAATAAGGACAGAATTTATAAAAAAGCAGGGCGCATAGCTACGTTATTTATATAGATAGAAACGTAGAAAGGTCGCATCTGCTTTTTTTTGTTTGAAAATACCGCCTACTGTGTTATAATGATGAATAAGAATGCATAATTGCGTGAAGAATGTACTTTTTCAGAAAATGAGATGGGTTTATTTTATAGTAGATACATTGTGTGACAGACAGGAAGGAAATCTGCATGGTTAACGAAGAACGTTTACATCATATGATAAAAATGGCGATATTTGACACCAATCAGGGAAAAGAATGTAAGCCGATGACACAGTATGCAAGAAAAGATTATGTTTCGCTGCGTATGCTTGGAAGCTTTGTGTCAGGAACGATTGGCTTTGCGCTGATCCTTGTGACATGGGGCATTTATTCCATGAACCAGTTAATGGAGAATCTGAATGCAATGGATATTCAGGAACTGCTGACATCCGTGCTGGTAAAGTATATTGTGTTTATGATTGCTTACATGGCGATCACGTATTTTGTTTATAATAGAAGATATACAAAGGGACGCCGTGAGGTAAAGAAGTATTATGGCAATCTGAAGAAGCTGAATCAGTTATACGAGAGGGAAGACAAGCTGAAAATGTCTGAGAATAAAGACTGGGAATAATCACTGAACGCTGCCGGGGGGCAGGAAAATCAGGAGTAAAACAAACGGCGGGAGGCTAAAATGACAACCTTATTAGAATTGAAAGAGAAACTGATCCGTTTTTACGGAAAAAATGAAATATATGTGAAACCGGCGATCCGGTTTGTACTTGCATTGTTTACATTCCTTGTGATCAACAACAGTATTGGATATATGAAACTGGTCAGCAAGACTCCGGTTGCAGTCATTCTTGCACTTGTGTGTTCCATGCTTCCGGTCAATGGACTGATCGCAATTGCTGCGTTGGTCGTTTTGGCGGATCTGTACGCATTATCCATTGAGGTATGTCTGGTAGGACTTCTCATGTTTGCGATCATCTATTTTATTTATTTCCGTTTTTCCCCAAAGAGTGGTATCAATGCGGTTCTGACACCGGTCTGCTTTAAGCTGCATATTCCTTATGCGGTACCGGTTGGCTCCGGTCTGCTGAGTGAGGCGTATTCTGTTGTGTCTGTTGCCTGCGGTACTGTGATCTATTTCTTTATCCATGGAGTGAGTGAGAATGCGAGTGCGTTGAGCGATGCAGCAGAAGAGACGGATTCTTCGGTATCAAAAGTAGTAGTGGCATTGAACCAGCTGGTTGGAAATAAGGAGATGTACCTTGTTCTTGGTATTTTTATCATTACGACACTCATTGTCTATGTGGTGAGAAAGCTTGACATTGAACATTCATGGACTGTTGCATGGGCATCCGGTATTTTATTTGAAGCGATCGGACTGACAGCAGGATACATTTTACTTGGGATTTCAGACAAAATTGCCGGTGTGATCGTTGGAAGCGTAATCTCCGGTGTGATCGCCATGATCATCCAGTTTCTGTTTTTTAATCTGGATTACTCCAGAACGGAACGACTCCAGTTCGAGGATGATGATTACTATTATTATGTAAAAGCAGTTCCAAAGTCTCTGGTGACAGAGAAGGATAAACAGATCAAACGTTTTAACGGCAAAAACGAGAAGGAACGTTTGAACAAGAAGAAATTTGCAGAAGAGATGGACATAGACGAAAATTTATTAGATTAAAAGGAAGTGAATCCGGTGCAGAATTTAGGCGTAATATTGCGGACGTTTTGGGAAAAAGCGGTGTCTTACCTGACGCTTCAGATGTCCCTCACAGATATTATAGAGATCATTATCATTTCAGTTCTGATCTATTATATGCTGGTTTGGATCAAAGATACGAGAGCGTGGATGCTTCTCCGTGGAATCCTTGTGATCCTTGCCTTTGTTTTGCTTGCAGTTTTGTTTGAAATGAATACGATCGTCTGGATCGCCGACAAACTGTTTAACGTGGCAATGATCGCTGTGGTCGTGATCTTCCAGCCGGAGATGCGCAAGGCACTGGAAAATCTCGGACGGAAGAACATTTTGGTAAATCTTTTTAATTTTGATTTCAACAAAGTGGAGAATGGAAAGTTTTCCGACAAGACTATCACAGAGCTGGTGAAAGCCTGCTATGAGATGGGAAAAGTAAAAACAGGAGCACTCATCGTAGTGGAAGATGAAATCGTTCTGACGGAGTATGAGAGGACAGGGATTGCCGTAGATGGTATCCTGACCAGCCAGCTTCTGATCAATATTTTTGAAAAAAACACACCGCTGCATGATGGAGCAGTCATTGTGAGGGGAGACAGAGTTGTTTCTGCCACCTGCTATCTTCCACTGACGGACTCCTTAAGCCTGAGCAAAGACCTTGGAACAAGACACCGTGCGGCAGTCGGTATCAGTGAGGTGAGCGATTCACTTACGATCGTAGTATCTGAGGAGACCGGAAAAGTATCCATTGCATTAGATGGTGAACTTTACCGGAATGTAGATGCAGAATTCTTAAAAAATAAACTGGCTTACATTCAGAAACGTGAGCAGGACACTTCGAAAGTGAAATCATGGAGAAGGAGGCTGAAAGATGTTACAAAAATTCGGAAAGAAAGTAATGAATAACTTTGGCCTTAAGATCCTTGCTGTTTTGTTTGCTGTTGTTTTATGGATCGTAGTCGTGAATATTGATGATCCGAGCAACTCAAAACCTTACACAACCAGTGTCTCACTGGAAAATAAATCTTATATCACCTCCATGGGAAAATGGGCAGATTATCTGGATGGAAAGAATACGATCACGTTCAGCGTGTATGCAAAACGCTCTGTGCATAATACACTTACCAATGCGAACTTTACAGCAACGGCGGATGCACAGAAAATTGAATATGATGAGAAAACAGGGACTTACCGTGTGCCGGTTGTCGTGACCTGTAACCGTAACAACAGCAGTATTAATATTACCAGCAAAGATCTGTATCTGGATCTTGAACTGGAGGATTCTGCTTCAAAGCAGTTCCCGATCAAGACAAACACAACCGGTACGGTTGCGTCGGGATGCGCGCTTGGTGATGTTGAGATCACAGATGCGAATGTTATGAAAGTATCCGGTCCGGCTTCTGTGGTAAATCAGATCGATACTGTTGTGGCGACTATTAATGTAGATGGCATGTCAACGGATATCACAGACCGTGTAACACCTGTATTTTATGATGCACAGGGAGAGGTTGTGGATACGACAAAGCTTACGCTGAGTGTGAGCACAGTCAATATCAGTGCACAGATCCTGAATACGAAAGATGTGGAACTGGAATTCCTGACAACCGGAACTCCGGCAGATGGATATCAGGCAGGGGATATCACCTATACGCCACAGAAAGTACGTATTAAAGGCGAGGCGGCTATTTTAAATACCATCAATAAGATCACGATCCCGGAAGAAGTGTTAGATATTACAGATGCAACTTCAAATATTGAAAAGACTGTGGACATTTCCACATATCTTCCTTCAGGCACTGCATTAGTGATCAGTTCAGACTCCAAGATTGATGTTACAGTTGTGGTGGAGGCAGTAAAGACAAAGACTTTGCAGATCCCGGTGACGAATCTTCAGGTGATCGGACTGAGTTCGGATGAAAAAGTACAGTATGAGGAAGACAACATTGCCTTGACAGTGTCAGGAAGAAGCAGTGTGATTGATGCGTTGGATGAAAAGACGATTTCCGGCAGTATCGATCTGACAGATTTAAAGCTGGGTGCACATAATGTACTGATTACATTTGAACTGGATGAGGATACGGTCAGCTATGCGGATACTTATGCAGCAGTTACTATTGAAAGTGCATCTGATACATCTGCTTCTGCTGAATCTGACAATACAGATGGAGAACTGGAAAATACGTCAACGTCTAAGAAGGTAACTGACAGGTAGCAGATTTTGAAACAAGTGGAGCAGAAATAACGAATTGAAAATCATAAAAATCTGAAAAAATATTGGATGATTGAAAGAAGCTGATAACCAGTTTCACAGATATCTATAAAATCAGGAACAAAGAGAGGAATAGTAACATGGCAAGAATGTTTGGAACAGACGGCGTCCGTGGTGTGGCGGGCTCGGAACTGACAATTGAACTGGCAACAAAGTTAGGTCAGGCAGGAGCTTACGTGCTCACAAAAGAGCAGGAGCATCAGGCAACCATTATTGTAGGATGTGATACGAGAATTTCAGGAGGAATGTTAGCGAGCGCATTAATGGCAGGTATCTGTTCGGTTGGCGCAAATGCAATATTTGTCGGAGTGATGCCGACACCTGCGATCGCATATCTCACCAGAAAACACAAAGTAGATGCCGGAGTAGTCATCTCCGCATCACACAATCCAATGGAATTTAACGGGATCAAGTTCTTCAATGGAGAGGGCTACAAGCTTCCGGATGAGATGGAAGATGAGATTGAGGCTCTGATCAAAAATAATATGAAAGACGTGGTACTTCCGATCGGTTCCGGCGTAGGAAAGATTGATTACCGCTTTGACCTGAGAGATGAATACGTGAAATTCATGGAAAAATGTGTTCCGGTGGATCTTAAAGGTATGAAAATTGTTGTAGACTGCGCAGAAGGTGCATCCCATTATACATCTGTCAAAGCACTGACAGATCTTGGAGCAGATCTTATCGCAATCCACACCGATCCGGATGGTACGAACATCAATTCCAATTGTGGCTCCACTCATATGGATGAGTTGAAAGCGCGTGTTGTATATGAAAAGGCAGCAGTTGGTCTTGCGTTTGACGGTGATGCAGACCGTATGCTTGCGGTGGATGAGCATGGAAATGTTGTAGATGGCGATCAGATCATGGCAATCTGCGGTAACTATATGAAGTCCAAAGGAACTTTGAAGAAAGATACCATTGTAGTTACGGTTATGACAAACCTTGGATTTACCCTTATGGGACAGAAAGAGGGCATCCATGTGGAAAAGACAAAAGTCGGTGACCGTTATGTTCTTGAGAATATGAGAAAAAATGGCTATAACATCGGAGGAGAACAGTCCGGTCATGTTATCTTCTTAGACGATAATACAACCGGTGACGGATTATTAAGTGCCCTGCATTTATTAGAAGTTATGGTCAATACCGGAAAGCCATTGTCAGAACTTGCGGAGATTATGGAAGTACTCCCACAGGCTCTTGTCAACGCAAAAGTTCCAAACCATAAAAAAGAAAAATTCATGGAATATCAGGAAATTGCAGATGCCGTGGCAGATGTTGAGAAAAAATTCAAGGGCGAGGGAAGGGTTCTCATCCGCCCATCCGGAACAGAACCGCTGGTGCGCGTCATGATCGAGGGGAAAGATCAGAAAGTGATCGATGAAGAAGCAAGGAAACTGGCGGAATTGATCACAAAAATTATGTTATAGAATACCAAAATGCTGGTCTGATTATAACATGGTGATTCAGACCGGCATACGGATAAAAAAATCAGGGGACTGGAATTTGGAGGGTAATACAGCATGGTTAGTCAGAAAGTAGTAATAAAAAATCCAACAGGACTGCATTTAAGACCTGCGGGAATTTTATGTAAGGATGCAATGCAGTTTAAATCACATATCACGTTCCGCTACCGCGATAATATCGCAAACGCAAAAAGTGTCTTAAGCGTGTTAGGCGCATGTATCAAGTCCGGAGATGAGATTGAACTCATATGCGAGGGCGAAGACGAGGAAGAGGCTTTAAACGCGATCGTGGAAGCGATTGAGGATGGATTGGGAGAGTAAGGGATATTTTTTCAAAAATTAAAAGAAAAAGATATTAAGTAAGATATGAAAATAAGTATTATTATACCGGTATACAACTCAACTTTATATTTGAAACAATGTGTGGAAAGCATATTGGCGCAGACGTATCACAATTTCGAAATTTTGTTAGTAGATGATGGATCTACGGATGATAGTCCGATGATATGTGATGAATATGCCCAAAAAGATGATAGAATTGTTACGATTCACAAACAGAACGGTGGAACATCAGATGCAAGAAACGTCGGATTGGAGAAAGCCAGTGGTGATTACATCACATTTATGGACAATGATGATTATTGGAGTGATCCAGATGCGTTGTGTGATATCATAAAAGTGATAAGTGAGACAGAACCGGATGTTGTGATGCACGCAAACATGGTGTATTGGCAGGATAAAAATAGAACTGTAAATCCGTCTTCTTTTGATCGCACACTTGTATCGGGAAAGAAAAGAAAAGAGGCAGTGGAAAATCTGATAAAAGCTGGAATGCTTAGCGTTACTGTTTGGACAAAACTTGTAAAAACCTCTTTGATACGGGAACATGATCTGTATTTTAAAAAGGGAATCCGCAATGAAGATACAGACTGGATTGCCAGAATGCTGATTTACGCAGAACGGTTTGAATGGTATGATAAACCATTTTATGTGTACCGCAAAGGCCATGAAACAGCTCAGACAAGTCAGAAGATGAAATATTATATGGTGAATGATCTGAAAAATATTATAATAGAATATACCCAATATGCAGAAAAATATTTGGATCAAGAATATCGGAAAGTTTTTTATGCGTATTTAGCGTATCCGTTTGCAGTCTGGATGGGACAGGCATATTTGATAGAACAGAATGAGCAAATTAAAAATGATCGTGAGATAATGAAAAAATATGCATATCTGTTAACTTATGATATAAACCCGGCAGTTCGTCTGGTTCATAGGGTATATCGTATATTAGGATTTGGATTGACATCAAGAATTTTAATGTTATATATTAAAAAAGTTTATTATTCATAATGAAAAAATACATTAGAGCAATTGAACAGGTGAAAAAATGTCAAAAGATTATTGTATTTTTTCTGCGCAATACTATCCACATGTTGGTGGTGTAGAACGTTATACTTTGTATTTGAGCAGAAAATTGATCGCTGCAGGAAACGAAGTTACTATAGTAACATCAAATACGGGTGATTTATCAGGAGATGAAATACAAGAAGGAATCCAGATTTATCGTCTGCCATGTTACGATTTATTAGGCGGAAGATATCCGGTGTTCAAAAGAAACAAAGAATTTAAAAAAGTAAAAAAACTGATCGAGAGGAATCAATATGATCTTGTGATTATTAATACGAGATTCTATCTGCATTCATTATATGGTGCGAAATTTGCTAAAAGTAAGGGGATTCCATCCATTGTAATAGAACATGGAACATCCCACCTGAGTGTGAATAATAAGTTGTTTGACACAGTGGGGGGATGGTATGAGCATTTCCTTACATTTTTGTTGAAAAAGTATTGTGATGATTACTATGGAGTTTCGGAAGCCTGTTGTGAGTGGAGCGGACATTTCCATATCAAATCAAAGGGAACACTATATAATGCGGTTGAAATCGAAGAATTTCAGCGGATTTTAAAAGAGTCTGACATTGATTATCGGAAGGAATATGAGATTCCGAATGAAGCAAAAGTAATTTCTTTTACTGGCAGATTAATTCCGGAAAAAGGAATTAAACAGCTTGTATCAGCGGTAAAAAAGATAAATATAAGCAGGACAAAAAAAGGACAGGCACCAGTTTATTTAATGATTGCAGGGGATGGTATATTATATCAGGAATTGATAGAAATGTCAGATCCGTATATCATATTGACCGGACAAGTTGATTTTGAACATATTGTTAAAATTTTGGATGCGTCAGATATATTTTGCCTGCCATCGGATTCGGAAGGTTTTCCAACTTCTGTCCTGGAGGCTGTGGCATGTAAGTGTTTTGTGATAACAACCTATCAGGGGGGAGCGAAAGAGTTACTTGTAGATGAACAGTATGGAATTATCATGAGAGATAATACAGTTGAATCAATTCAGAAAAATTTGGAAAAAGTAATAGAAGATGATGCATACCGAACACAGGCAGAATGTAAAAGTTATGATAGGTTAGTAAAATATTTCACGTGGGATGCCACTGCTGAAAAGGTTATGCAGATTGCAAAAGACATGAATGGGGAGAAAGAATGAAAGTATTGATCATCATTCCGGCATACAACGAACAAGACAATATAGAACGTGTGGTGAAGCATTTGACAGAAAATTATCCAGAGTATGATTATGTGGTGATTAATGATGGATCAAGGGATAAAACATCTGAGATATGCCATTCAAATCATTACAATATTATAGATCTTCCGGTAAATTTAGGACTTGCAGGTGGATTTCAGACTGGTATGAAATATGCATATCAAAAGGGATATGATTGCGCAGTACAGTTTGATGCAGATGGACAGCACAGACCGGAATATATTGCAGCAATGATCCGGAAAATACAAGAAGGAAATGATATTGTGATCGCATCCAGATTTGTTGAAGAAAAGAAACCGGCTACAGCAAGGATGATTGGAAGCAGATTGATCACCACAGCGATCAGACTTACTTCAGGTGCAAAAATCACGGATCCGACATCTGGAATGCGTATGTATAATAAAAAATTAATAGAAGTATTGGCAAACAACATAAATTTTGGACCGGAACCGGATACCGTATCGTATTTGATTAAAATGGGAGCAAAAGTGGCAGAAATACAGGCAAAGATGGATGAAAGAATTGCCGGACAAAGTTATCTTAATGCCGTCAATGCTGCAAAATATATGGCCAGAATGTTGATCTCTATATTATTAATACAGAACTTTCGCAATAAAAAGAAAGTGGATTTTACAAAATAGACAGGATAAAGGAGAAAAGAATGTCGATAGCATTTCGAATTACATTGATTATCGTATCTGTTTTTACATTGCTTTATATGTGCAAAAAAGTAAAACAGGAAAAATTACAGATAGAGTATTCTATTTTTTGGACATTGTTTGCGATAATGCTCGTTTTGTTTAGTATTTTTCCACAGATTGCAGATTGGATGTCAGAGTTGGTAGGCGTATATTCCACAACTAATTTCATATTTCTTTTGATTATATTTATATTACTTGTCAAATGTTTTCAACTCACTATGGACATTTCTAAACTGGACAATAAAGTAAAAGAATTAGTACAGAAGATTGCAATTGATGAGAAAGAAAAAAGGGAACAGAAATAAATGAAGGAAACAACAGCAAAGAAGAAATTTATGTGGAATATGGCTGGAAGTCTTTGCAATTCACTTTCCTCTATGCTTCTGTTGATTATCGTTAACCGGATTAGCGGAGAGAGCAGGGGTGGATTTTTTGCATTGGCGTATTCTACAGCGCAGCTTTTGTTTTCTGTCGGTGGATTTGAAATCAGACCAGTTCAGTCGACGGATATAAAAAATAAATTTACATTTGATCAATATTTTACCAGCAGAATGTTAAATTGTATTATTATGCTGATCTGCATGATAGGCTATATTGTTGTGAATGGTTATACTGGAGTAGAAGCACTTACCGTGTTTTGGATTCTGGGGTATCGAATGGTAGAGGCTGTGGCAGATGTATATAGTGGACTATTCCAACAGAGAGAACGCATTGATATTTCCGGAAAAGAGATGTTAATGCGGAGCGGAATTTCAACGATTACATTCACAATTATATTATGGTTAACAGACAACCTGTTATATGCGGCTATGACACTTACATTAACGTCACTGGTTATTATGCTGTTTTATGATTTACATATGAAAAAATACTTTGAACCAACGCCGGTGCATCTGGAATGGAAAGGGATTTTAGGTATTTATAATGCATGCTGGCCATTGTTTGTGTCATCTTTTATTATGAATTATCTGAACAATGCACCCAAATATGCGATTAACACATATTATGATGAGATGGTTCAGAACAGCTATAATATTTTATTTATGCCTGCATTTGTGATTAATTTATTAAGCCTTTTTGTATTCCGGCCACTTCTTACAGATCTTGCCAGAGATTGGGAGGGGGAAAATATAAAAGAGTTTACAGACATTGTGAAAAAAATGATGATTTTAATTGGTGCACTTACGATTGCAGCATGTGTGGGTGCTTATCTTTTGGGAATACCAATATTATCTCTTGTGTATGGAGTTGATCTGAGGGCATATCGAATGGAATTGGTGATCATTATGATATGCGGAGGACTGAATGCCTATGTATATTGTCTCTATTATGTGGTAACAGTTACGGGAAAACAGATTTTTTTATTGCTGGGATATGGAGCCGGACTTATATTTGCAGTATTTCTGGGATCGGGTTTCGTAAAGAGTCTTGGAATGCTGGGAGCGGCACTGAGTTGTACCCTTTCGTTTGGAGTAGTATTTATAGTATTTTTAATAATAACATCCTGTGTCGTAAAGGACAGGAAGAAGAAAACTGAAGTGTGATAAAAGATGGAAAATTTTATAAAAAGAAAGAGGGAATGAAGAGAATGAGTAAAAAGATTTTGGTAACAGGATGTAATGGACAGCTTGGTCGTGCGATCAATAAGGAATATGCAGGAAGTGATGTGACATTTATTAATACAGATGTAGCGGAAGGGGAAGGTGTGACAGCACTTGACATTACAAAAATTGAGCAGGTATTATCACTTGTACGTGCAGAACAGCCAGAAGTGATCATTAACTGTGCGGCCCATACAAATGTTGATGCATGTGAGAAGCAGTGGGATGCAGCCTATCGTATCAATGCTTTGGGTCCAAGAAACTTAAGCATTGCAGCAGAGGCAGTTGGCGCAAAGATGATTCATGTTTCAACAGATTATGTTTTTGAGGGAAATGGTACAAAACCATATACTGAATTTGATGCACCGAACCCGGTGAGTGCTTATGGTAAAACAAAGCTCGAAGGAGAGAAGTTTGTTCAACAGTTTTCAAACCATTTCTTTATTTTTCGTACAGCCTGGTTATATGGAGATGGAAAAAACTTTGTAAAAACTATGCTGAACCTTTCGGAGACTCATGATGAAGTGAGTGTTGTCTGCGATCAGCTTGGATCGCCAACAAGTGCAGTAGAGCTTGCAAAGGCAATCCATCATTTTGAGGGAACGGAAAATTATGGTCTGTATCATGCTACTTGCGAGGGAGATACAAACTGGGCAGACTTTACAGAGGAAATTTTCAAAAGAGCAGGAAAAAGCACAAAGGTAAATCATGTAACAAGTAAACAGTATAAACAGATGAATCCGGCAGCGGCTGACCGTCCGGCATATTCCATTCTGGATAATTATATGATGAGATTAGCGGATGGTTATCAGATGGCTGACTGGAAAGACGCATTGGATGTTTATATGGCAGAGCTGAAATAGTTAATAAAATCCTAAGATGTGTAAAACTTGTCTTAGTATATAAAATATGGTAAAATGACAAATAATTGTGATGATAGGAGGATCTCGGAATGAGAACTTATTTGGTAACTGGAGGAGCTGGATTTATTGGATCGAACTACATTCATTATATGTTTCGCAAATATGATAATGAAATCAGAATTATCAATGTAGATGCATTGACATATGCAGGTAATCTGGAGAATTTAAAAGATATTGAAAATAGAGATAATTACACTTTCATTAAAGCGGACATCACGGACAAGGATGCTATCATGAAGATCTTTGAAGAAAATGATATTGACCGTGTTGTGCATTTCGCGGCAGAAAGTCATGTTGACAGAAGTATTAAAAATCCGGAAGTTTTTGTCAAGACAAATGTTCTCGGAACAGCAGTTATGCTTAATTGTGCAAAAAAAGCATGGGAGCTGCCAGATGGCAGTTTTAAAACTGGTAAAAAGTTCCTTCATGTATCGACAGATGAAGTATATGGTTCACTTCCTGATGATGGAAAAAGCTATTTTTATGAGACAACTCCATATCAGCCACACAGTCCATATTCCGCTAGTAAAGCGTCTTCTGATATGTTAGTGAAGGCTTATATTGATACGTATCATTTTCCGGCTAATGTGACGAATACATCCAATAATTATGGACCATATCAGTTCCCGGAGAAGTTGATTCCATTAATTATTAACAATGCTTTGCACGGAAAGAAATTACCGGTGTACGGAGATGGATTGAATATTCGTGACTGGTTATATGTAGATGATCATGCAAAGGGAATTGACATGGTTCAGGAACATGGAAAGCTTGGTGAGTCTTACAATATTGGCGGACATAATGAAAAGCGTAATATTGAGATTATCAATATTATCATTGAGACTCTACAGGAAATTCTTCCTGATACTGATCCAAGAAAAGCAAATGTAAGCAAGGATTTGATCACATATGTAGAGGATCGCAAGGGACACGATCGCAGATATGCAATCGCACCTGACAAGATAAAAGCTGAGATAGGCTGGGAACCGGAGACGATGTTCAAGGATGGAATTAAGAAAACCATCGCCTGGTATTTAGAACATGAAGACTGGATGAACAACGTTACCAGTGGTGATTATCAGAAATATTATGAAGATATGTATCAGGGAAAATAATAATAGCACAAATAGCAGTACCGTCCGTAGGTCGGATGATACTGCTTGTTTGCGTTTTACCAAAAAGTGATAAAATGAATTTTTTAGGAGGATGAAAAATGAAAGGAATTATTTTAGCCGGAGGATCCGGAACACGTTTATACCCATTGACAAAAGCAATTTCAAAGCAGATCATGCCGGTTTATGATAAGCCAATGATTTACTATCCTTTATCAACTTTAATGCTTGCTGGAATCAGAGAAGTACTGATTATTTCTACACCAAGGGATCTGCCGGTGTTTGAGGAGTTATTAGGGGATGGATCACAGCTTGGAATGAGATTTGAGTATGCGGTACAGGAACAGCCAAGAGGACTTGCTGATGCATTTATTATCGGCGAAAAATTTATTGGAAAAGATGCAGTGGCATTGGTATTAGGAGACAATATTTTTTACGGACAGAGTTTCTCAAAAGTTCTTCGGAGCGCAGCTGAGCGTACAGAAAATGAAGCCGGCGCAACCATTTTTGGCTATTATGTAAGAGACCCGAGAGAATATGGGGTTGTAGAATTTGATGAGAATGGAAAAGCATTGTCCATCGAGGAAAAACCGGAAAATCCGAAGTCAAACTATGCAGTACCGGGACTCTATTTCTATGACAATGATGTAGTTGAGATTGCAAAGAATGTAAAACCATCCGCAAGGGGTGAGATAGAGATCACAAGCGTAAATAATGAATATCTGAACCGTGGAACTTTAAATGTTGAAACATTGGGAAGAGGATTTGCCTGGTTAGATACCGGAAATCATGACATGCTTCTTGCAGCGGCAGATTTCGTGTCAGCATTCCAGAAACGTCAGGGATTATATATCTCCTGTATCGAGGAAATTGCTTACAAGCGAGGGTTCATTGACAAAGAGCAGCTTGTGAAACTTGCACAGCCATTATTGAAGACAGATTATGGAAAATATCTGATGGAAATTGCAGAGGGATTATAAAGTCTTTATTTTCATCTATGGATAAAAAAGATTCGAAAAGGAAGTATAAAAAATGGGAAAAATAAAAGTAACAGACAATTGCAATGGAATTGCAGGATTAAAAGTGATCGAGCCGACCGTATTTGGAGATGCCCGTGGATATTTCATGGAGACTTATAATTACAATGATTTCAAAGAGGCAGGAATTGACTGTGAATTTGTACAGGATAATCAGTCTGCATCCAAAAAAGGCGTATTAAGAGGATTACATTTTCAGATTAATTATCCACAGGACAAGCTGGTGCGTGTGGTAAACGGAGAGGTGTTTGACGTTGCAGTCGATCTGCGCGAGGGTTCAGAGACATTTGGCAAATGGTTTGGTGTAACTTTATCTGCAGAGAATAAGAAACAGTTCTTTATTCCAAAGGGATTTGCCCATGGATTTATCGTATTGTCCGATTATGCAGAATTCTGTTATAAGGTAACAGATTTTTATCATCCAAATGATGAGGGTGGACTGTTGTGGAAAGACCCTGAGATCGGTGTGGAATGGCCGATGCCGGAAGGAATGACTGAGGCGGATCTTACATTATCTGATAAGGATAAAGTATGGAGTGGAATCTCAGAATATGTCAAAAACCGTAAATAAGTTATAGCTTAAGAGAATGAAAGTTAGAGGAAAAGCATGCCAACGGAAATAAAACAAGCCAATATGCTGAAAGAAATAATAAGTAATCGAAAATTAATATGGGACTTGTCAAAGAATGATTTTAAAACCAGATTTGCAGGATCCTATCTGGGAATTATCTGGGCTTTTGTCCAGCCGATTGTAACAGTATTGGTATATTGGTTTGTATTTGAAAAGGGAATGCATGCAAGCGGTATTAATCTCAGATCAGGAATTACAGCACCTTTTGTTTTGTGGCTGATAGCAGGACTTGTACCGTGGTTTTTCTTTCAGGAGGTGCTCAGTGGGGGAACAAATGCGCTGATGGAGTATAGCTATCTGGTAAAAAAGGTAGTATTCCAGATTGATATCTTACCAATTATTAAATTGATATCAGCTTTGTTTGTGCATTTGTTTTTTATTGCATTTACAATTATTTTATATGCGTGTTATGGGTATTATCCGGATTTGTATACATTGCAAATGTTATATTATACCTTTGCGATGATGATCCTTTTATTAGGACTGATATATGCAACATCTGCAATAGTAGTATTTTTCAAAGATCTTGGACAGATCATTAACATTATTTTGCAGATAGGTGTCTGGATGACACCAATTATGTGGAATATTGATGGGATGGAATTGAATCCGATTCTGATTACAATTTTAAAGTTAAATCCAATGTATTATATTGTGGCAGGATATAGGGATTCTTTGATCAATAAGGCTGGATTTTGGGAACAACCAGGCATGACAATTTATTATTGGATTCTTACAATTGTATTATTCATAATCGGGACAAAAATATTCAAAAAATTAAAGCCACATTTTGCAGATGTGTTATAGAAAGGTAACTGCATGGATAACATCGCAATTTCAGTAGAACATGTAAAAAAAATATATAAATTATATGACAGAAACCGGGATCGCTTGAAAGATGCATTAGGATTTTCAAAAAAACCACTTGGAAAAGAGCATTACGCATTGAATGATGTATCTTTTCAGGTTGGTCAGGGAGAGACAGTTGGCATTATTGGAACAAATGGTTCAGGAAAATCTACAATTTTAAAGATCATCACTGGAGTTTTGAATCCAACCGATGGGGAAGTCAAAGTAAATGGGCGTATTTCTGCGTTGCTGGAACTTGGCGCCGGATTTAATATGGAATATACCGGAATTGAAAATATTTATCTGAATGGAACCATGATCGGTTTTACCAAAGAAGAGATAGATGAAAAGCTGCAGGATATTTTAGATTTTGCGGATATTGGTGATTTTGTAAATCAGCCGGTCAAAACATATTCCAGCGGTATGTTTGTACGTCTTGCATTTGCAGTTGCAATCAATATTGAGCCGGAAATCCTTATTGTCGATGAAGCACTTTCGGTTGGGGATGTATTTTTTCAGACGAAATGTTATCACAAATTTGAAGAATTTAAGAAAATGGGAAAGACCATTCTTTTTGTTAGCCATGATCTGGGGAGCATTGGAAAATACTGTGACAGAGTTGTCCTTTTGAATAAAGGGGTAAAGCTTGCAGAGGGTAAACCAAAGGACATGATCGATCTTTACAAAAGGGTAATGGCAGAATCAAAGATGGAAGACAGCCCAAAAAAAGAAGACGGTCATGCAGCAATAGAAGGAGTTGCATGGAAAGAATCCATGATTTTAAATCCGGATAAGCAGGAGTATGGCGATAAAAAGGCAGAGATTATTGACTTTGGAATTTTCGATGCAACAGGAAAGATTACGAATACTGTTTCTAAATTCGAAGAGTGTGTTTTGAAATTAAAGGTACAGTTTCATGAGGATGTGCTAAATCCAATTTTTGCATTTACAATCCGGGATTTAAAGGGAACAGATCTTACCGGAACCAATTCACTTATTGAAGGGTTAGAGCCTGGACTGATAGAGGCAGGGACGACACTTACAGTATCATTCAGACAAAAATTGCCATTTCAAAAAGGACAGTATCTGCTACAGTTAGGATGTACAGGATATAATGGTGACGAATTAGAAGTTCATCACAGATTATATGATATTTGTTGTATACAGGTTTTATCTAAAAAAGTTACTGTTGGGTATTTTGATTTGAACTCGATAGTAAGTTGTAATGAAGAGTAGGCTATGGGAAGGCGAACAGCGAGTAAAATCAGCGATGATAGGAATCGCTGTATATAAAAAGGAGCATTATGGGAAGAACACAGAAGCTTGCAGCAATTATAAAAGAGGGAGTAAGAAATCCTCAGAAAATAAAAAAAGGATTAAAAGTTTTAAAAAATCAGGGACCGGAAATCTTTAAACAGCGTTTATCTGCCAGTGTAAATTATGAACCTGGATACGGCAGAGTGAAGAAAGAAAAATTAAAAAATTATAGTGGAGAGATTCTTTTTTCCATTGTAATGCCTGTATATAATGTAGAAATTAAGTGGCTTGATAAGGCGATTGAATCTATAGAAAAGCAGAATTACAAAAACTGGGAGATTTGCATTGCAGATGACTGTTCTACAAAGCAGGAGGTAAGAGAGCACTTATCTGCAATGAAAAATAGCCGGATTAAAATTAAATTATTAGAAAAAAATCAGGGGATTTCAGGAGCAACCAATGCGGCAGCAGCGCTTGCATCCGGAGAGTATATCCTTCTTATGGATAATGATGATGAGCTTGCACCGTCTGCATTACATGAATTTTATCAGAAGATAAAAAAAGAAGGTTCTGAGATCATATACAGTGATATGGATATTATTGATGCGAAAGGAAAAACGAGAGATCCATTATGTAAACCTGACTGGTCTCCAGATCTTTTCCTGAGCCAGATGTATTTAGGACATTTGATTGGATTCAAGAAGTCCTTATTTGAAAAAGTGGGTGGATTTCGCGGTGAGTTCAACGGAAGCCAGGATTATGATCTGTTACTTCGAATGACAGAGATGACGGACAAGATTGGACATGTCCCTGAGATACTTTATCATTGGAGAGATCTTCCGAGCTCCACAGCAGCCAACCCGGAGTCAAAGCCATATGCACAGACAGCAGGACTTAATGCGATTCAGGAACATTTAGATCGTGTTTATGGCAAAGGAGCAGCGACTGCAAATGAGACAGAGAATTTGTTTGTCTATGATGTGAGATATCACATGAATGAGGAACCGAAGGTTTCCATTATTATTCCGATTAAAGATCATGCAGATTTGTTAAAGGCTGCAATTGACAGTATTTTTGCGAAGACAACTTATAAAAATTTTGAGATTATTATTTTAAATAACAATTCTGAGAGGGAAGAGACTTTTACTTATCTGAAGAAGATGAAAGAAGAACATGACAATGTCATCGTGAAAGATGCGGCGTTTGAGTTTAACTGGTCAAGGCTTAATAATTATGGAATGAAGTTCGCAACCGGAGATGTCTATGTATGTTTGAATAATGATGTAGAAGTTATTGAACCGGAATGGCTTACAAGACTGGTAGAGAAAGCTATACGAAAAGATGTTGGTGTTGTCGGTGGATTGCTTTTATATGAAGATAATACGATCCAGCATGCAGGAGTAGTTATTGGAATGGGTGGCTGGGCTGATCATGTATTCAAGGGAATGAAACCGCAGCACTATGGATCGCCATTTGTGTCACCGATGGTAACAAGAAATGTTTCGGCGGTAACGGGAGCCTGTCTTGCAGTTTCGAAGGCGACAATTGAGAAAATCGGTGGATTTGATGAGAAATTCATTGTATGTGGAAGCGATATTGAACTTGCACTTCGTGCAAACCAGCATGGACTCGTGAATATCTACGATCCAAATGTTCGTCTGTATCATTATGAATCTAAGAGCAGGGATGCAAGTAAAATCCCACAGATTGACTTTGATTTGTCGGATCAGATGTATAAGACCTACCGGAAAAACGGAGATCCATATTATAATAGAAATCTTGATTATTATTGTTGTCAGCCCAAAATTTGTGCCGCGGTGCAGCAGACTGTCAAAGAGCAGGAGGAAAAAATGCTTCTGAAGAGAAAAAGAGAAACCGGACTTCCACAATTGGATACGAATGTATATGAAATTACACCATACACTTTCCGTAAGATAGAATATCCGAACCGCAGAATGAACCTTCTGGTTCCGTCTATCAATGCAGAGCATGTCTTTGGTGGAATCTCAACTGCACTGAAGTTTTTCGATACTTTAGTGAAAGCATTAGGCTATGATGCACGTATTATTTTAGTAGACGCAGAGCCAGACAAAGCAGCCATTAAAAAATATTCCGATGAGTATACATTTGTAAAAGCAGAAGATGATTCTCTCGTTGCAAAACAGATTATTCCATACAGCAATCGTTTTAACCGCAGTATTCCAGTGTCAGAGAATGACTATTTCTTATTTACTGGCTGGTGGACAGCGTATTGTTGTCAGGATGCTTATGTTGGATTTGAAAATACATTTGGAATCAAACCAAATATTTTTCTCTATTTTATTCAGGATTATGAGCCAGGATTTTACTCCTGGTCTACGAAGTACCTGCTTGCAGATTCTACCTACAAAAGTGATTATCCAACAATTGCAATTTTTAACAGTATGTTGTTGAAAGAATTCTTCGATGAAAATCATTACCATTTTACGCATAGCTTTGCATTTGACCCTGTCTTAAATGATGGATTAAGAAAAGCGTTAGAGCAAATGCCTGCACAGGTTGATAAGAAAAAACAGATTCTTGTTTATGGACGTCCAGGTACGGAGCGTAATGCATTTAACCTTGTAGTAGCGGCTCTGAAAAAATGGGTGATGATGCAGCCGGATATTGAGGAATGGGAGATTCTTTCGGCAGGGGAGATGCACCGTTCAATTCCGCTTGGAAACGGCAAAGAGCTTGTCTCCGTTGGAAAGCTTACAATTGAAGAATATGCGCGGACTTTGCAGGAAACTTACGCAGGAATTTCACTGATGTGTTCACCACATCCAAGTTATCCGCCACTTGAGATGTCGGTATTTGATGTAAAGACGATCACGAATACTTATGCGAATAAAGATCTTAAGGATTTCAATGATAACATGGTATCACTGGATAATATCAGTCCAATGAACATTGCAACACATCTGACTGAAATCTGTAAAGCTTACAGACCGCAGGTAGAACATGTGACAGCGAATCCATTATATGTAAAAAATGAGCATGTATTTGATTTTATAAAGGATATCAAGGAGATTCTTGGGTAAAAAATAATAGTTGTAGATAACTATAGAAAAGAGGTTCTATGACAGAGCAGATTGGAAAAGTAACGTTAGATTATACATTTTATAATGGACAGGATCAATATAGTGACGGGGACATCGAGAATGATCTGTTACAGCTTATTATGGAAGAACCAGACGTAGAGAAGATACTTGCAGAAGATGACCGGTGGCCAGTGTTATATCATTTTTCACCTGTCAGACAAAATATACTGGAGTGGTATCCTTTTAAAAAAGATGCATCTGTACTTGAAATTGGGGCAGGATGTGGAGCTATCAGTGGAGTACTTTGCAGAAATGCAAAGCATGTGACAAGTGTAGATCTTTCTAAACGCAGATCATTGATTAATGCAAATCGTAATAAAGAATACGATAATCTTACAATTATGGTTGGAAATTTCAATGATGTTGTTTTGAAAGAAAAGTATGATTATATTACATTGATCGGAGTATTGGAATATGCCGGTTATTACACGGATGATGAACATCCATTTGAAGCCTTTTTAAAAAAAATCAGTGGATATTTGAAAGAAGATGGAAAACTGCTGATTGCTATTGAAAATAAATTTGGATTGAAATATTGGGCAGGTTCCAGAGAAGACCATACTGGAAAATTTTTTGATGGTTTGGAAGGTTATATTGATACAGATAGTAAAGTGAGAACTTTTAGTAAAGAGGCGTTAAAGAAAATAATTACAGATGCTGGATATGCGAAAGCAGAATTCTATTATCCGTTTCCAGATTATAAATTTCCAGTACAGATTTTTTCTGATGAGTATCTTCCACGAGAAGATGATCTTAATATAGGTTTAGATACTTTCGATAATACAAGAATGATGCTTTTTAACGAAAACAGAGTCTATGCAAATCTTTTAAAAGAAAAAAAATTTGATTTTTTTGCAAATTCCTTCTTTATAGAAGTTACAAAGTAGTGTGAGGTGATATCTTGAAGAAAATTTACTCAAAAATTACAAAAGAGAGAAGAAAACAGTTTCAGATAGAAACCTACATAATGAAGGACGGGGAACAGAGACTGGTTGTAAAAAGAGCATTGGCAAAAGACGGAGTAGCACATATCAGGAAGATGTCTGATTATTATGAAAAAAATAAGGATGAAGGTATCCTGTGTCCATCGAAACTGATTTCAGAAAACGAGATCGCTTTTGAATTTTTAACCGGGGAGAGTCTTTGCAATACAATGTTGGAGGCTCTTGAGGATAAAGACGAAGTAAGATTTCTTTCTTTGCTTAGAATGTATGATGGAATCATAAGAAGCAATGTTAATATAGAAAGAAGAACATTTATGCCGGATGCACAATTTGTACAGGTATTTGGCGAAGTTTCTTTTCCAGATGAGATGGAATGTGGAAAAGAAATGAATATCGATATGAGCTTTGATAATATCATAAAAGATCAGACTGACAGCAAATATAAAATTATTGATTATGAATGGGTATTTTCATTTCCAATTCCAGTGAAATTTGTAATATATCGTGCGGTGTCTGCTTTTTATACCAGAAATGGCAGTGCTATGAAAGATATCATGACAATCAATGAAATTTATGATTGCTTTGATATTACGGAAGAAGAAATTGTTATATTTGAAAATATGAATGAAGCATTTAATCAATATGTATATGGTGGGAAAAATGGCTATAACGCAAGCCTTATTGCTTACAAAAAAGAAGTATACGATGTGAAAAAACTGCTTCCGGAGGAAAACTTATTCTTACAGGTGTTCTTAAATGATGGAACAAACTATCTTGAAGACAAGGCAATTACAAATCATATTATAGGACAGAATGTAAAATTGAATATTCCGATTGAATTCACACAGTATGTATCAGAAATACGATTGGATCCATTAAATGTTTCATGTGTTTTGCAAAATCTCAAGGTGCAAATTGTGACAAAAGATAACAATGAATATGAAATTGAACATTATCGGCACAATGCCATCATAACAAAAGATCATGATTTTATATTTGCATCGGAAGATCCACAGATCATATTTGAAAATCAATGGGAAAATAATGTAAGAGAGGTAAAAATTGCATTTAGAATCAGGGAAGCAGGGTTGCAGGATAATCCGATACTCAGTGCACTTAGTGAGTTAAAATGTCATATGGACAAAGTAGAAAACGAACTGGAGTATATTAAGGGGACGAAAGTATATAAAACTTTATTAGAACGCAAAGTCGATAAAGTGTTAGGAGAAAATGAATGAAAAATGCAGCAGGAATATTGCTGGTAATTTATTTGTTTTTTTTAGTACCATTGTTAGCAGGTGCATTTATTGATGCAGCAGCAGGTGTAAAAAGGAGAAATATATCAAGCACATATGCAAATGGATTTGTTGCTATGCTTGGAATATTTTGGGGTGTTGCGGTACTTTTTTTATATCGTGGCTGTACATTAGAAAAACTTAGTATGGTTTGGATGCTTGCGACGATTACGATATGCGTGGCATCCATATTAGCAAATAAAAAAGCAATATATGGATGTTTTAAACATAAAAGAAAATCAGAAAATGGACACAAGACCGTAAAAATTGCCATGGTAGTATCCATAATAGCAATATTGTTTTCTGTAGTTTGTGTAAAACCACAGATGGAGCAGACAGTACAAACAGTAATGACATCAATTGATACCAATTCTGCATATATATATCAACCATATACTGGCGAGCAGTATCCTGCCACGCAGATGGAAAAGATATTTTCACCTTATGAGATGCTATATGCGGTCAATGCATGGGTTTCCGGATTACATCCGGCATTGCTGATAAAGGTAATACTTCCATTATTCATTTTACCATTTTTTATGTGCTGTTATTGGGAAATTGGAAAGTTCTTTTTTAAGCAGGAAAAAATGCAGGCAGTATTTTTAATAATTGTAGAAATTATCTATTATGTACCAATATATACAGCGGTAGAAACTCCGGTGACAGGCATATTCCGAAGCTGTTGGAATGGTAGTGTAATGTTGGAATGCTGCATTCTTCCATATGCGTTTTTACAAGTGATGCGTATGTTAAATTTCATGTATGGAGGAGAAAAAAATAAAGTATCCGATTGTGTAAAACATCCGGTTATGATGCAGGCAGTATTATTTATTATTTTATATCCGGCGGCACAATTGTTACATCACAAAGGCTGGTTTTATGTGTTCCTGATGATGTTGCTGATGATTCTTGTCTGGTTTGTAAGGAAGGGGTATAAATATGTCCGGGTTGTGGGAAGACATTAAAAATGCATATTTTTCTTACAATGGGATGGGAACAAATGTTTTTTTCCTTTTTGTTGCAATATTTTATTTCTTGATTATAAATAAAAAAAGACAAAGAAATTTGTTAATATATGAGATTTTTGGTATACTTTTTCTGATGACGCCGGGAATTGCAAATGGCATACTAAATATGAGCGGTCAGAACACAGATCATTGGATGGTCTATGGAATACTAAATATAGTAGCTGTTGTTGGAGTTGTAATGACAGACTATCTGATAAACATACCCACTAAGAAAGAAAAAATAATTGTCATAGTGATATATATTTTACTGCTCCAGGCAGGGATGGGATTAAATTATACGTCGCAGCATTTGGAATTTATCACGAATAGTTATAAAATATCAAATGAAGTCATGGAGATCGCTGAACAGTTGGAATTTGTAGAAAAACCAAGAGTTCTTGCACCGGAACAGGTGGCAGGCGAGCTTCGTGAATATGATACCAGATTTGCAGTTATTTATGGTGAAGGTTTATCTTTTACACAGGAGAATCTGGAACAGCTGCAGATGGAAACAGATTCCTATGGCTGCAATTGTCTGGTTATTAATTCTGAGTATGACAATATTGAATTTTTTAATAGCATTGGATTTAGTAAAATTTATAATACAGAACATTATGAAGTATATGCAAAATAATTTATAGAGAAAAGTGGCGGACTTATGAAAAACTTAGATAAAACATTATGGATCAAGAGAATATTTATGGTGCTGATGGATATTTGCATTGTAATATTGACAAGCATCACGGCATTGATTGTAAGATTTGAATTTAGTCTTTCGGCTGTACCAAAGTATTATATTGGTGTTGTATGGAGTTCATTGCCGGCAACGTTAGTGATCGCGATTATTGTATTTTATGTATTTCGTTTGTATAGCAGCCTTTGGGTATATGCAGGGGTAACCGAATTATTGTATCTTGCAGCAGCATGTATTGTAGATACGCTGCTCAATACAGTGACGATTCTTCTGAATTACAGAGATCAGGAGTATCCGCTGCCTAGAAGCTGGTATTTTATTTATGGAACATTATTATTGGCGTTTATGTTTATCAGCCGCTATTCTTATCGGGCAGTCAGAACTTTTTTTGGAAAAAAAGTGGATGAGAAGAATCTTAAGAGAGTGCTTGTAGTAGGTGCCGGAGAAGCAGGAAATTCAATTATCAAGGAAATTTCCGGCAGTCGTTTTGTGAATATGCATATTGTAGGTTTTGTGGATGATGATAAAAGCAAAATTGGAAAATATATGCATGGTGTCAAAGTCCTTGGAGATAGAAATGATATCATAGAAATTGCAAATGAGTATCTTGTAGATGAGATCATTATTGCAATTCCGACAGCGAGTGCAAAAGAGACAAAGGCAATTTTAGATATTTGTAAACAGACCGGCTGTGAATTAAAACGTTTACCTGGTATGTATCAGTTGGTAAATGGGGATGTCAGTATCAGCAAATTAAAAGATGTTGATGTAAATGATCTTTTGGGACGTGATCCGATCACGGTTGATCTTGATTCCATTATGGGATATGTTTCTGATAAGGTAGTTATGGTTACAGGTGGAGGTGGTTCGATTGGCAGCGAGTTATGCCGCCAGATTGCATCACACAATCCAAAACAGTTAGTGATCGTTGATATTTATGAAAATACTACATACGATATTCAGCAGGAATTAAAGAGAAATTATCCTGAACTCGATCTGGTTGTATTGATTGCTTCCGTAAGAAATACAAAGCGCATGGATCTGATTTTTGATAAATATCGTCCGGAGATCGTATATCATGCGGCAGCGCATAAACATGTACCGTTGATGGAAGACAGCCCGAATGAAGCAGTAAAAAATAATGTTTTAGGAACATGGAAAGTGGTTCAGGCCGCAGATAAATACAATGTAAAACGTTTTGTCATGATTTCTACAGATAAGGCAGTAAACCCAACGAATATTATGGGCGCTACCAAGAGAATCTGTGAGATGATTATTCAGACATACAATAATCGTTCTAAGACAGAATATGTAGCGGTTCGATTTGGTAATGTACTTGGAAGCAACGGAAGTGTGATTCCTTTATTTAAGAAGCAGATTGAAGCAGGGGGACCGGTTACTGTTACGCACCCAGATATTATCCGTTATTTTATGACAATACCGGAAGCAGTATCTCTTGTGTTACAGGCAGGAGCCTATGCAAAAGGGGGAGAAATCTTTGTTCTGGATATGGGAGAACCGGTTAAGATTGTAGATCTTGCAAGAAACCTGATACTTCTTTCAGGACATAAACCTGACGAGGACATCCAGATCGTATTTACAGGATTAAGACCAGGCGAAAAATTGTATGAAGAGATGCTCATGAAAGAAGAAGGCATGCAGGAAACAGCCAATAAATTAATTCATATTGGCAAACCAATACAGATGGATGAAGAGAAGTTTTTAAAACAGTTAGAAGAAATCAAAGAGCATGTGGTAGAAGAACCGGATGATATACGGGAATGGGTGCAGAAGATGGTGCCAACATACTCTATTCAGAATCGGTAGAACCAGAAAACAGGGAATCTAATATGGAAAAAATATGGGAAGTCATCTTAATTCTTGTGCTTGCAGGAATGGGATTTATTTTGCAGCTTGATAGGAAAAAGGAAAATGGAACAGATAAAACAAATTCTAAAAAATAAAAAAATATATCTTAGAGATTTTATTGCAATTATTGTAATATTTTTCCTATCGTTATTTGTAGAACAGGTATTATTACAGTGGAATTCGTTTAAAAACGAAAAATATGAGCAGACTTTTCAGGTGAGCGAAGTACAAAAGGCAGAGAATAAAGATGGAGAGACAACGTATGATTTTTTATTTGATGGAAGATATGTGAGCTCTATCTATTTGATTTATCAAAGCAAAACGGACATCAGTTCCAGAATGGAAGTGACATTCTATGATGGATATGGACAAAAAGAAGTGATGGAACTGGAAGATACTGCATCATTTTTGCTTGGAAAATCTGCAGTTTGGGTAGATCAGAAAGTTGACAGCCTGAAATTGACAGTGGAAAACAAAGATGCGGATAAGTTAAATTCAATAATATTTGTAAATCACACGGTATTTTCCTGGGCAAAGTTTCTGCTTGTATTTTCAGTATTGTTGCTAAGTTACTTATTTGTTTCTCATTGTACTTTTTTTGGAAAAAGACCCGAATGGATGTACGCAATGGTATCAGTTGCATTAGGAACGGTGATTATCTTATCAGCACATCATTCATTTGATTCATGGGATGAACAGATTCATTATAATATAGCATATACAGACTCCTGGGTATGGAATTATATGGAGTACAGTGATGCTGTGATGTCAAATGTAGAAATGCGCGTACCAACAGGGGACACGTTAGAGGAAGAACAATGGATAGGAGAATGGCTTAATCAGGCAAATGATACCGTTGTATTATCATCACAAAAAGGTAGATTTCTCAGATATGGACAAAGGGCTTATCTTCCACAGATATTAGGACTTGGATTAGGAAGAACACTGGGATTGTCTTATGTAGCAACAGTATTTTTAGGAAAGTTTTTTAATTTACTGTTTTGTACAGCTGTCGTTACGTGTGCGATTCGTTTCAGCAAGTATGGAAAACGTACATTGATGTGTGTTGGGTTGCTGCCGACAACGGTATTTCTTTTTTCGTCATTTACATATGATGCATTTGTGATAGCACTTTTAATGTTGGGCATAGCATTGTTTGTAACAGAGTACCTGAGTGAAGAAAAAATTCAAACAAAACGGACGATGGTATCTATTCTTGCTATGGTTGTGGGATGCTTTTCAAAGGCGGTCTATATTCCATTTTTGGCATTATATTGGCTTATGCCGAAGGACAAGTTTTATAGCAGGAGACAAAAGAATCTGTTTAAAGCAGGAATCTTTGTCTTATTAATATTAATGTTTGCGTCCTTTATACTGCCGTTAATAGGTAATGTTACAAGCGGAGCAGAGGTAGGAGATTACCGTGGAGGAGATACGAGCCAGACAAGTCAGTTATCTATGATTTTGGGATATCCGTTGACGTATACAGGAGTTTTGTTGAAATCACTTGGAACAACGTTTGCATCTTATTTTATTGGTTCCAAAGTGCTTGCAAATTTTGCATACCGTGGAATCTATGATGGAATAGGATATTTTGTAGTACTGCTTACGATGTTGTTTACATTTGTGACCGATTTTGGAATGACAGAAAAAACATATGATGCACAGATGAAAAGAAAAATATTGATGATGAAAATATGGAATGCAGTATTAATATTTGGAACAGCATGTCTGGTCTGGACGGCATTATACCTGGATTTTACACCGGTAGGGTCGATGGTAATTAACGGAGTATCACCAAGATATTATTTGCCGCTGATCTTTCCACTGAGTCTCATTTTTATAAACCAAAAAGTGAGATGCAGCATGAAATTAGAGAATTATCAGAGTCTTATAGCGTTTTTAATGCTGATAGGCACAGGTATATCTATTTATTGTCTGATGCTTGCATAAATTGCAGATACATGAAAGGAATCAAAAAGATGAAACAGTTTACAATTTCACAGAAAATTTATATGGGAGTGAAAAGGGTAATTGACATTTTATTATCTGCTCTGGCATTAATTCTGTTATCCTGGTTGTTTTTGATTTTATGCATTGCGATTAAAATTGATAGTAGAGGACCAATCCTTTTTAAACAGAAAAGGGTTGGAATCCATAAGACACACTTTATGATCTACAAATTCAGAACTATGAGAATTGATACGCCAAAGGATATGCCAACCCATATGCTGGCTGATCCGGAACAGTATATTACAAGAGTAGGGAAATTTTTAAGAAAAAGCAGTCTGGATGAATTGCCGCAGATCATCAATATCCTTATGGGAAAGATGAGTATTGTCGGACCAAGACCAGCTTTGTGGAATCAGTATGATTTGATCGAGGAACGGGATAAGTATGGTGCGAATGATGTAATGCCGGGACTGACCGGATGGGCGCAGATCAACGGACGTGATGAGTTGGAGATAGATGTAAAGGCAAAACTGGATGGTGAGTATGTGAAAAAATTTGGATTCATAATGGATCTGAAGTGCTTTTTTGGAACGATCACAGCAGTCTTGTCACACAAAGGTGTTGTGGAAGGTGGAACCGGAGAAATGCATAAATAGCTAGTAGCAGCGGATAAAAAGACATGCTGGGTTATTCGAGGGAAAATAATGGGAAAACAGATTTTGATAACCGGAACCAACAGTTATGTTGGGACTTCATTCAAACAGTATATAGAGAAAAAAAATGGAAACATGCCGTTGGAAGACCGATGGCATGTTACATTTGTTTCTGTGAGAAATTCAGAATGGAAGAAAATGGATTTTTCAAAATATGATACGATCCTCCATGTGGCTGCAATTGTACATCAGAAAGAACAGCCGGAAATGGAGGCACTCTATTATGCAGTTAATACAAAATTGACAGAAGAACTTGCGGATAAGGCAAAGGCTGAGCGGGCTCGTCAGTTCGTTTTTTTAAGTACGATGAGTGTTTATGGAATGACAATGGGACAGATTACAGAAGAAACAGAATGTACACCGATTACTTTTTATGGAAAAAGCAAGCTTGCCGCAGAACGGTACTTATGTGAGCAAAGAAGTGATACATTCAAAGTAGCAGTTATCAGACCTCCAATGATTTATGGGAAAGCTTGTACCGGAAATTATGCTTCATTGGAGAAGCTGGCGGGCAAGATACCTGTTTTTCCGAGAGTGAGCAATGAGAGAAGCATGATATACATCGAGAATTTGTGCGAGTTCTTATATCGGATTATCAGAGGAGATGCAGATGGTATCTATTGCCCACAAAACAGCCAATATGTGAATACATCAGATATGGTAGCACGGATCGCCGAAAGCTATGGAAGAAGTATATGGCTCGTTCCGGGATTCGAGTGGATCATCGGTAAGCTTACCGGAAGAGTTAACATATTCTCAAAGGTTTTTGGCAGCCTGACTTATGACCGGAAACTATCATTTCCGGAAGAGGTGGGAGAGTATGAAGTGGTGGATTTTCTGGAGAGTATAAAAAAATCTAAGGAGATAGAATATGAGTAAAATATCCGTATTGATGTCTGTTTATAAAAAAGAAAATCCAGAATATTTAAGAGCGTCATTAGAAAGTATATTAGTTCAGACGAGGACCGCAGATGAAATTCTTCTGATCGAAGATGGACCTCTGACACAGGAATTATATCAGGTAGTGGCGGAGTATCAGAAAAAATGTGATTATCTCCATGTGCATGCTATGGAACAGAATGTTCAGCTTGGTCGTGCACTGGCAAAAGGAGTGGAATTATGCCAATATGATCTGATCGCAAGAATGGATACAGATGATATTGCGATGCCGGATCGATTAGAGAAAGAGGGGGCATATATGGAAGCACATCCTGAAGTGGATGTGGTAGGTGGTGCTATCCGGGAATTTAATGATGAAGGAACCATAGACCGCGTCAAGAATATGCCAAAGACTCAGGAAGAAATTTTAGAGTATGTGAAAGTGCGTAATCCATTAAATCACATGACAGTTATGTATAGGAAAGATTCTATTTTAAAAGCGGGAAATTATAAACATTTTCCATTTCTGGAGGACTACTCTCTATGGAGCAGGATGTTGTCACAGGGATATCAGTTCCGGAACATGGAAGATATACTTGTCCGGGCGAGAACAAGCATGGGATTAGTAAAGCGAAGAAGTGGATGGGCTTATTACAAGGATTTTCAAAAGCTTAGAAAACAGCAGCACGAGTTAGGAATTACAAATACGTTTGAATATATAAAGGCGCAGGTTGGAACTTTTGTTGTACTCATGATGCCGGGGTGGATGAAGGAGTACTCTTATAAGAGATTTTTGCGCAAATCTGAATAACTAAGAAAAAATTCATAGAAAAATTCTTTTGTGTAAAGAAAATTATGCTATAAATGCTTAAAGGGTAAGGCATAAATGGAGGAAAAAAATCATGCGTGAAGCCCGTGTGCTGGAGATCATTGGGAAACGCCCGGTAGGAGGTGTCGGGACCGTGATGCTCAATTATCAGAGACATATGAATATGGAACGCGTCCAGATGGATTATCTGATTTTCGGAGAGCAGGAAGAGACGTTCGATAAAGAAGTGAAAAAACTTGGTTCCAGAGTTTATACCTATCCGGCACTGTCCGGCAGACAGATGGGACAGACAAAGAAATATTTTGAGCAGTTTTTTTCAGAACATCACAGTGAATATGATATTGTTCATCTGCATGCACCCTACATTGCATTTTTATGTCTGCCGGTTGCAGCAAAGTATGGAATCAGTCATCGTATTGTACATAGCCATGCAACTGTATATGCGGAAAGTAAAGGAAAAGCAGTGCGGAATAGAATGCTTTGGAGTATATCCCAGAAGTACATTACCAATCGGATCGGATGCTCTCAGGCAGCAGGAGCGTTTCTTTTTGGCAAAAAAGATTATACTGTGTTGAAAAATGCGATTTGCTGTGAAGAATATGCTTATAACGAGGCGACAAGAAGCAAGATCAGAACACAGTATCAGGCAGAAGATAAACTGGTTATTGGAAATGTAGGCCGTTTCAGTCAGCAGAAAAACCAGATGTATCTTGTAGATATTTTTTCGGAGATACAAAAAATCCACAAAGACAGTGTATTATGGCTGGTGGGAGATGGCGAACTTCGACCACAGATTGAGGAGAAAATAAAACAACTTGGGTTGATAAATTCCGTGAAAATTTTCGGAATGGTGGATAACACAGGAGAGTTATATCAGGCAATGGATGTCATGGTCATGCCATCTTTATTCGAAGGGCTGCCAATGACTGGCGTAGAAGCACAGGCATGTGGTCTGCCATGTGTGTTTTCTGATACGATCACCAGAGAAGTGGATGTGATGGGCAGTCCATTCCTGTCTCTGGAGGAAAGTAAGGCAGAATGGGCGAAGACAGCGGTAAGAGCGGCAGGACGCTATAAAGAAAGCGGAAAGGCAAGACGAAGTTTTGGAAAAGAGCTTGCAGAACATGGATTTGATATCCGTGTGGAGGCGGAACGATTAGAAGAAATGTATGAGGAAATGAAATGAAACCATTAATCAGTGTGATTGTGCCAATCTATAAAGTAGAAAAATACCTTGCAATCTGTGTTGATTCGTTACTCCGTCAGAGTTATGGAAATCTGGAAGTTATTTTGGTAGATGACGGGTCTCCGGACGAGTGCCCGGCAATCTGTGACAAATATCAGAACAAAGACAATCGAATCAAAGTGATACATAAGAAAAATGGTGGTTTGTCTGATGCAAGAAATGTCGGATTGGATATTGCACAGGGAGAGTATGTGGCGTTCGTTGATTCAGATGATTTTGTTGATGAGGATTATATCTATAAACTGTATAATGCATTACAGCAGAATCGGACATCAATTGCAGTTTGCGGAATTCAGATAATTGATGAGAGTAATAAAGTTACAGATCAAATATGTGTGACTCAGGATAAGAAGCAGGAGCTTTATACGGGAAAAGAAATTATAAAAAAAGAGCTTCAGGGTGAATGGGTACTTGTTACAGCATGGGGAGCTTTGTATGATGCTAAAATTTTTAAAGAACTGCGTTTCCCATGTGGAAGACATTACGAAGATGAGTATGTGTTTGTATCCGTTTTTGAGAATCAGGAATGTGTGGTGTGTATTCCGGAGAATATATACTACTATCTACAACGTGCAGATTCCATTATGGGAGTTACTTATAAAAAACAGGATTGCATGGATTATTTTGAAATGTGGCATGAGCGGATAGATTATTTTCAGGCAAAAGAAGACAGAGAACTTCTGGCACCAGTGATACAGAGCTGTCTGGCATGGAATGTGCTTTATCTGGCAATGAATGGGGAAGCTATGGAAGAACCGGAAAAAAGATTATTGAAAAAAGATATTCGAAAGTATTTCTGGAAAATTTTTGCAAAGCCATATCTCTATAATTGGAAAGAGAGCGTGAAACTTGCAGTGAAATGTGTGATGGTATTAATGAATGACAAGAGTTTAGGAAAGCGGTATGTATGACAAAAAAAATGTTTCAGGTGACACGAGCCGGGATGGTCGCAGTCACGATATTTATCTGTCTGAATCTTCTGTTGGATAAAAAAGTTATGGTTGGAGATGGACATATCTGGGAGCGGTGTGCATGGCTTTTGATATCGTTAGTGGCGTTTTTAGCAGTGTCTGTTCTTTATGAGAAAAAGCGAAAAATATTCAGTGTAGGGTATTTGTTTCTACTGATTAACGTGTTTATTGACGGAGTTTTATGTCCGGGGTATTTTACAGATAGCAGATTAAGGGAGATGGAAAGAGAGGGAGTGCAGGAACCACAGGATTTCTTTCTACTTTATTTGGGAGTATATTTTATTATTATGGCAGTAATATTCCTATATCTGTTATGTGTGAAACAGACGACAGATGAAGTGAAACAGAGTGATTTTATAAGGTATAAGAGGGCGGATGATATCACTGTTTTCTTAATGGGAATTGTTATTTTGTTTTTGAATTTTAGATTGGGGACAGCTGGACTTGTGCTATATGTTCCGGTTTTCTGTTACTTTTCGGTCCGATTCTTATGTACACATGGAAACCTTAATTTGTATACAGTGGGTGGTCTTTTAGGAGGTTTATATTGCCTTTATCGGGTAAGAACCAATCGATTCCTTTTTATTCAATATATCATGCCGCTGTTATTAATCTTCTTTCTCTTTGTGGCAGTGAATGATAATTATAAAAAAGGAAAAAAAGTAGTTCCGTTATTGATTTTCGGGATTTTCGTTGTTATGGCATATGGAATGGTATCTGAATTGGTAAAGTTAAATCTCTATTATGACAGAAGCTATAATATATTAAGCGAGATTACAAATTTCAAAAGTATTTATGATTCATGTGTAAGACAGGTTTACAGGCTATTTGGTGTCTGGACGGAGCTTGGAGGTAATATTATCCAGCATGTGAAAGTACACGGTTTTTTCCATGGAATTACTTACGTGAAGAGTTTTGCGGGATATTTCGGATTCGAATATGTGAGTCTGCCGCTTCTTTCGGCAAAATATATTTCAGCATCTTATGCACAGCCTGGACTTATTGCAGAAGGCTATGCAAATTTCGGAGTAGTTGGTGCGGTGATAAATATGTTGATTCCATTTGCAATTGCAGAAGGAAGTCTTACATATTTCTTAAAGAAAAGAAATGTATTGGCACTTTGTATTTTATCTGTTCCATATACCAAATTGTTATTTGATGGTGGTACGATTAATAATATGATTTTTGGAATTGCAACTTGTATTCTGGCTTTTGCTTTTTCCATTTTCTTACACTGGATTGGAGTAGTACTTCATGGATATGGCAGTGGTGATATTCATTTTACAAAGAGAAAGAGTGTAGAAGATCGGACAGATGAGGAAAATATATGAATGATTTAATAACAATTGTTGTGCCTGTATACAATGTTGAAAAATATCTGCCCCATACACTGGAGAGTATTTGTGGACAAACTTATACAAATCTTCAAATTTTGTTGATAGATGACGGTTCTACAGATGACAGTCTTGCAGTTTGTCATAAATGGGCACGACAGGATAACAGAATTCAGGTTTATGAGCAGGAAAATCAAGGTGTTGCAAGGACAAGAAATAAAGGAATACAATTGGCAACAGGAAAATATGTGATGTTTCTGGATGCAGATGACTGGGTTGAAGCAGATATGCTGGAAAATCTGTATCGGTTAGCTGAGGCAGATCATGCAGATGTAGCATGCTGCCTGCTTCGGGAAGAAAATCAGCTGGAAGAGACGGATAACTGCACTACAACTGAACGTACAATTATTCATGGAAAAAACAAAACAGAGAGTGGTCTTGCACTGCTTACTGTGTGGGGACCGGTGTGTAAGTTATATCGCAAAGATTTAATTGAAAATATTCGGTTTGAAGAATATAAAGTGGCAGAGGACTTGTTGTTTAACACGAATGTGGTCTGCTCCGAAAAATTTGAGAGAGCTTCATTGATTCAATATCCATTTTATCATTATATGATTTATGCTGGAAGTGCGATGAAGCAGGAATTTCAGGATAAATATCTGGAAGCTATGAGAGTGGAAGAACTGTGCTATGAGAAATTAACGAAAATCTCACCGGAATTTGCAGATATTAATCTGATAGGGTGCAGTGTAAGCAGGGTATTTGAAAAATATGCTGCATTGTCTCCAAAGAAGAAAAAACAGTACAAAGCTGAATTCAAATATTGCAAAAAATTTGCAAGAGAACATAAGAATGCACTTTTGCAGACAAAAGACAGGCATCGGAAGATTTCAGGATGGCTGAAAGTATATATACCAGATCTCTATTTGTGGACATTATCACGACGTATGAGAGGATAAATGAGTGAAAAAAATAGCATTAGTATTGCCGGAAGCAGGTCCGGTACCAGCTGTCAGGGGTGGGGCAATTGAAGAACTGTTGACCATACTTGTAGAACAAAACGAAATAGAACACCGGGTACAGTTTATAGTATTTTGTGCGGACAATGAGCAGGCGAGGGCGATTGCAGAGAAGTATAAGTATTCGAAAATTATATATCTTCCAAAGACAACATTGGCAGATCGTCTGATCAATCGTGTGATACGTTACAGTAATCGGATTATTAAGAACAAGACATGGATTGATATTGCTTATTATCGCAGAGTATTTCGTTATCTGAAAGAATATAGACCGGATGCAATTGTTGCAGAAGGTGGATTATATCATGAATTCAAACGTTTTGCACAGGAATTCGGAAAAGAAAATGTATATCTTCATATTCACCATCACCTTTTGTGCGAGCCATATATTGATCATATTTACGGAAGTGTGATTGGAATCAGTCAGTTTGCAACAAGAGAGTGGATGCGGACAACTGAGGATAAAGATGTAAAAGCTTACACAGTATATAATTGTGTGAATGAGGATAAATTTAAGAAAAGGATTACGCCGGAAGAGCGGGAAAGAATCCGGGGAGAATTTGGATTTAAGAGGGAGGATACTATCCTGCTTTTCTGTGGAAGAATTATAGAGGTAAAAGGTGTGAGAGAGTTACTTCAGGCAGTTATTAATTTAAAGCGGCCGGATATAAAACTTCTCATGATAGGAAGTGCTGGGTTTGGCGGTAATGTGGTGACACCTTATGTGCAGGAAGTACAGAAACTGGTGGAGAAAGCCGGAGAGCGTGTGAAGTTTACCGGATATATTGAGAATCAGAAATTATATCGGTACTATCAGTCGGCAGATATCCAGGTTATTCCATCTCTGTGGGAAGAGGCAGCGGGTCTGATTGCTATTGAGGGAATGCTTTCCGGACTGCCCCTTATTATTACGAAGTCCGGTGGAATGATAGAGTATGCACCATCTAATGTGGCTGTATGGATAGATAGAGATAATATTATTCCGAATCTGGAAGCTGCAATCACACAGTTGGCAGATGACAAAGAAAAGCGGAAAGAGATGAGTGAGTTATCTTTGGAGCGGGCAAAAGAATTTCCGAAAAAGAAATTTTATGAAGATTATATAGAGGTTTTTGAATATGAAAGAATTGGGGAAAGATAAGGCACTCATTATAAATACAATTGCAAGCTTTGTGACATTTATTGTAGGACTTGGCATAGCGTTTTTCTTTACACCGTTTTTGACAGATACAGTAGGGGAAGAGGCATATGGTTTTGTGAGTCTTGGAAATAATGTAATTAACTATATTACAATTCTCACGGTAGCGCTGAACTCAGTAGCGGGAAGATTTATTACGATTGAGTATCATCAGGGCAAGAAGAAAGAAGCCAATGAATATTTTTCATCTGTATTAATGGCAAATATAGCGATCATACCGGTTATTCTTGCAGTTGCAGTGCCGGTGATCTTAAATGCGGAGAAACTGTTAGATATTCCGGTTGAACTGGAAGAATCGGTAAAGCTTTTATTTTTCTTCATTCTGTTTAATTTTATTATTACTTTGATTAGTACGGTATATAATGTAGCAACTTTTATTACCAATAGATTATATTTAAGCAGTATTGCCAATATTGTGACGGCATTACTCCGTGTGTTTTTAATGTGTCTGCTGTTTGGTATGCTGCCTCCAAATGTAGCCTATATTGGAATCGTAACCTGTATTTGTACGTTTGTTGGGCTGGTAATGAATATGTACTATACAAGACTGCTTGTACCTGATATACGATTGAAAAAGTGTTATGTTCATTGGATCAAGGTAAAAGAACTTATCAGTGCTGGAATGTGGAACTCTATTTCCAGACTGTCGCAGGTTCTTTCGGATGGACTGGATCTGGTAATTACAAATATCTGGATCAGTGCCTATCTGATGGGGGAACTATCTATCGCACAACAGATACCAACCTATATTTCAACACTGACCAATACACTTATTAATCTGTTTAGCCCGAATCTTACTATGTACTATGCGAAGGACGATACAGAAGCAGTGGTAAAGGAATTGAAGCTTTCCATGAAGTTTTCTTCCTTTTTTGTGAATATTATTTTTTGTATTCTTGTTATTTTCGGGAAATATTTCATGCAGCTATGGGTGCCGAATCAGGATGTGAATCTGATTTATTCTCTTCTTGTGGTGATCATGATGAGTCTTCTGGTTTCCGGTGTAACAACATCCTTAAACAACGTATTCCTTGTGACAAACAGGTTGAAGGTGAATTCTATTTTCTGGTTGATCATCAGTTTTACTAATGTACTTTTGGTGTTCATCTTCTTAAACACTACATCACTTGGAATTTATGCGGTAGCAGGGGTAAGCAAGGTAACGGGAATTCTTGGAAACCTTATCTTTGTACCTCTGTATGCGTGCAAATGCCTTAAGATAAAATGGAATACTTTTTATCCAATTATTTTCAGGTATATTGGAACGACATTTATTATGATGATCGTATTTTTTGGAATTAAAAGACTATATGTATTGCCAATTAACTGGATAACATTTTTTGTAGTATGTGTGATCGCAGGATTTGCTGGATGTATTGTTAACTTTTTTGTATTATTGAATCATACGGAAAGAAGTATTATGAAAAATAAAATTATGGCGAGGGTAAGAAAATAATGGATGAAAAGAAAAAAATTGGAATTCTGACGTTTCATAACGCACATAATTATGGGGCAGTATTACAGGCGTATGCATTGAAAACAAAATTGAACCGTATGGGATATAAGGCAAAGATTTTAAATTATCAGAATCCTTATATTGCGAGATTATACCGAAAAGGCATTCATATTGATTTTTGGAAGAGAGATATTCTGCCATCAAGATGGGGCAAGGTATTTCACGAAGTGGGTGAGAACCTTTATGGATTGAGGGAATGGGAGAATCAGTGGACGGCATTTGAAAAATTTATAGGAGAGAAACTGCTAGACGGACAGGAAAAGAAACTGACACTGGATGACTTAGCAAAGGAGCAGTGCGATGTTTATATTCTGGGAAGTGATCAGATATGGGCAAGGGAACTGACACATGGTTTTGACCCGGCATATTTTGGACAATTTGCACCGGGATGTAAGAAAATCTCCTATGCAGCGAGTGTGCCAAACGGAAGTATACCTGAGGCGGAGCAGGCTTATTTTGAACAGGCATTAAAGAGTCTTGCACATATATCCGTAAGGGAAGAGAAACTTGCACGGGTAGTTGAGAAATTGACAGGAAAAGAAGTTACTACAGTTGTGGATCCGACACTTCTTTTAGAGAGGGCAGATTATGAGGATTTATTATATGAAGAGCCGTTGGTAAAGGAAAAATACATATTTGCCTATTTTGTGGTAGAGGATGAGTTGTTGGGCAAATGCGCAGAAAAAGCGGCAGCAGTGCTCGGATATCGACTGATTGAGTTACATTATAAAAAAACACCGAAACTGAAAAGTGAGAATATGATTTTTGATGCGGGACCGAGAGAGTTTCTGACGTATATTCGTGATGCAGAAATGATATTTACCAATTCTTTTCACGGAACGGTTTTCTCCATTCTCTTTCAAAAAAAGTTTTATAGTGTATACAAAGAGAATGGACGTATCAGCAATCTGCTTACATTCCTGAATCTTGAGAGCAGGCACATCAAGGCAGAGAACGAAATAGATGATACAGAGGTAATTGATTACCACAGTGTTGCAGACAGGCTTTGCAGTTACAGAAGTCAGTCTGTTGATTATCTGAAGAAAGGAATTGAGCAATGAAATCGATAGAGGAATTTTCCTTTGCAGATGAACCGGGAAAGATACAGACAAAAGCTAATATTAAGCAAACGATAGAAAGACCACGCATCTCGATCGTGACACCATTTTATAATGCAGAGCGGAATTTTGAACAGACATATCATTGTGTGATAAACCAAAGTATGCAGGAATTCGAGTGGGTGATTGTAGATGACGGAAGCTCACGTCCGGGTGTAATTGCTTTGTTGGAAGAATATAGTGAAAAAGATGCCAGGATCCATGTGATCAGACAGAAAAACCAGGGACAGTCTGTAGCAAAAAATAATGGGATCAGAAACAGCAAAGCGGACGTGATCGCATTTCTGGATGCAGATGACCTGATTGAACCATTCTACCTGGAAACACTTTACAAAGCATTACAGGAGCATCCGGATGCATCGTGGAGTTATACGGATCTTGTTGGATTTGAAGGACAGAAGTATATCTGGTGCAAACCTTTTTCAGCAGGCAGGATGACCTTCAATAATACACTTGTGAATGCAGCATTATTCCGGAAGAAAGACCTGGAGGAAATAGACTGCTTCCCGGAAAAATGGAAGCATTATGATGAGGACTGGGCACTTTATCTGAAACTGTTAGAAGCTGGAAAACATCCGGTTCATGTGCCGGTGATCGGATTCTGGTATCGACGTAGTGATACAGGTATGAAGCAGACTGTGAGAAAAAATGAAAAACTCAGGAAACAGTCTGATAATTATATTGCTGAAATTGCAAAAAAGATTGATATTCACATTAAAGGGGAAGAATACAAAGGAGAACTGCCACAGGAGGCAGTAAAGACAACTTTTAGCAGCAAGGAAAATCTGCTGGCTGGAATACTTTCAACCAGGCTGGGAGTCGAAATAGTCTCAAAGATGTACCAGCATTGAAATTCATGATATAATGTGCGTAAGCAATGAGCAGTGCTCACAGCGGAGCAAGACATAGCGAGGAATATAAATGAACGAAAACAATATAACAACCAAACGAAAAGAAACTGATCTCGAAATTACAGATTTTTTATGGGAACTTATTCGTAACTGGAGAGTAATTGCAGTATGCCTGGTGATCGGAGCAGTTTTACTATGTGGTTATCAATATGCGAAAGACAGCAGAAATGCGAAGGTAACTACAGATGAAGCGGTAGAGGAATATAACAAGACATTGGAGGAGATGGAAGCATCTCTAGGAGCACAGGATCTGGATCAGGTTTATGGTGCGGTTGCAATCAAAAAGCAGCTGGATGAGAAAAGCACCTATGCGAAAAACTCTCCATTAATGGCGATCAATGCATATGAGGAATCTGTAATTTTATTACAGTATCTGGTGAAAAGCGAGTCTGGAAATGCAGCAGAGATCGCAGTAATGTATCAGGATTACCTTTTAAATGGGGAGATTGCGTCAGAACTGATCGAATGTTCCATTTCTTCTGAAAAGAATACTTATGTAAAAGAGACAAATGAAAGCAGCTTTAGTGTTCGTATCCGTGGAAAAAATGAGGAGGAATGCAAAGAGCTGGCTGAAATTGTACAGTCTGGGCTGGATGCTTATACACAGAAGCTGGCGGAGAATTTCCCGGCACAGCGCTTGCAGCTTCTTTCACAGAGTCAGAATGTGATCGCAGATCAGGAACTTGCACAATTACAGGATGATACAGCACTTGCTATTAAGAATCTGGGGGAACACCTGGATACGATCAAGAGTAAGATGAATGGCAATCAGTTAGAACTTTATGTGGAATATACAGAGAATCAGCCACAGGAGAATACCGCAGAGCCGGAATCAGACAGTGCAGCCGATATAGATACAGAAGAAACACAGAACACAGCAGTACAGCAGAATGTTCATATCAGTGTATCAAAATTTGTGATCGGTGGAATACTTGGTGCGGTACTTGCATGTATCTTTGTGTTGTTAAAATATCTGTTTTCCGGCAGTCTTCGATCAGAGGAAGAAATCAAGACTCTTTATCATAGCAATATATTAGGAACAATCCGAAGCAGCATGAAGGGAAAACATAATAAAATTGACAGATGGTATGCTGGTGCAAGATATGGTAAAGCAGGAAAATTATCATTGGAAACAGAAATAGAACTGATCTGTGCCAATTTGAAAATAATTTGCAAAACATCCGGTAACCAGAAGGTATATCTTACAGGAAGTAATCTGTCAGAAATTCCGGCAGGCATTATCGAGAAATTAGTCACAGAGTGTCAGACTAACGGACTTACATTGATCGCAGGAAAAGAAATCAATTATTATGCAAAGGCACTTGAAGAAATGGCAGAGACAGGACAGGTTGTACTTATTGAAGCCATGAGAAAATCCAGATACAAAGAGATGTATCAGGAAGTGATCAGCTGCAGAGAACATCAGCTGCCAGTCCTTGGCACAATCGTTGTCGGGATCTAGAATAAAATGGATTGGAAGGAACAGAAATGGGTGAAATAACACTTGTAACCGATTTTTTTGATATCGGAAGAGGACAGGATAAGAACGAAGAATTAAGAAGAACGGCGTCAAAGTATTTTGATGAATTCAAACGATGGGCAAGAATACAGAACAGACTGATCGTTTATACAGATTCTAAAAGTGCGGAGACAATTAAAGCAATCCGTGCTGAGTATGGTCTTGCAGACAAGACGATTATCATGGCAACGGATAATCTTTTTGAACTGGAAGGAAAACTGCTTTCACGAATGGAGAAAGCATCCAAAAACCGCGATTTTTTAAATTTTCGTTACTTGCAGGAGGCATCTTCAAATAATCCGAAATATGACTATCTGTGGATGATGAAATACTACTTCATGAACGATGCTTATGAGAAAGGATTACTGACAGAAGATGTTGTCTGGATGGATTTCGGATTCGACCATGGTGGAATTACGTATTGTGATGAAAAAGACTATGATTTCCTGTGGAACTATGACTTTGGTGGAAAGATCCACATTTCCTGTTTACATGATCCGGATTCAGTGATCGGTATGCAGAGCCTTCAGTTTCAGGACGACTGTGTGATGGGATGCATGTATGGACTGCCCAGAGAGCTTGTACCGGAATTCTGGCATCTTGTGAGAAATGCAATGGAAGCACTGTTAATGCTTGACTGTGTAGATGATGACCAGCAGCTGGTACTTATGGCATATAAGGCAAGACCGGAGCTTTTTACGGTGCATGTGACTGGATGGCAGATGATTATGAAAGAGATGGGAGCTACACATATGAAACTCCAGAAGAAAGAATTACCTAAACAGGAAAATAAATACAAAAAGTTCTTAAGACAGACGTATAGAAAAATCATTCCGAATCGAAATGACCTGAAACGTAACTACGCAAAAAGAAGTTATGAAGCAGCCGTACGTGTGTATGGTAAGTAGAAAGTGACAGATTCTGTGCTGGGAACGGAGAGTGAATATGGCAGAAACAGATTTACTTGTAATAGTACCTCATGAAGATGATGAACTTGCAATTGCAGGTGCCATGATTTATGGTGCTGTACAACAGAATATGAGAATAAAAGTCGTATTTGTCACAAATGGAGACTATTTTGGACATGAAGGAACAATCAGGATCAAAGAGGCAGGTAAAGCACTCGGAGAGCTTGGAGTGACTCCGGAGGACATCATCTTTTTAGGATATGGAGATCAGACACAGACAAAGCACCTGTATAACAGTGCACCGGATGAGCTGGTAGCATCTTACAATGGGAAGACAGAAACCTACGGAACAGAACAGACACCGGAATTTGCCATGACAGAGTATGGTGTCCATCATGCATATACCAGGGAAAACTATAAGAGCGATATCAAGGCTGTAATTGCAAAGTATCATCCCAAGATTCTTGTGACAACAGACTGGGACAATCATATGGATCATCTGGCTTTATCGTTAATGGTGGATGAGGTACTGGGCGAACTGCTAAAAGAGGAAAAATTGTGGCATCCTCTGGTACTAAAGGCACAGGCTTATAATGGGAAGTGGGAAGGACATGCTGATTACTACCATGATAAAAATGTGACAGAGCTTGTAAATGAAGCAGATGGGACAGATCATATTCATCCGATGGACAAATGGGAAGAACGAATCCGGTTTGCAGTTCCAAGGCAATGCAGGACTGCACTTATCCGAAAGAATGTACTATATAAAGCAGCGAAACAATATCATTCCCAGAGTGTGGATTTGAAGGCAATACAGTTTATAAATCTTGATATGGTATACTGGAGACGACCTACAGAGAGTCTTACTTATCATGCAGATATTGAAGTGAGCTCAGGAAATGCGGCATATCTGAATGATTTTAAGTGTGCGGACTGTTCAGATATCATGCATGGAATGTGGAATTATGATACAGGAAGCTGGATACCGGAAAAAGATGATCAGAAGAAGCAGGTTAAGATCACACTTGATCATAAAGCGAGGATACAGGAAATTCACCTGTTTGAAAATCCGGCAGATGATTGTGTTGTGAATAAAGTAAAAATCTCCTTTGGAAATGGATATGTGATGCATACGGATGAACTCATGCATGAGGGAGGGCGGACCATTATCAATATACCGGATATGGAGCCAACAGACTTTGTGGAAGTGACTCTGGAAGCAACAGAAGGTGAACTGGCTGGGTTAACAGAGATTGAGATTTATGAAGGAATTCAGGAAATTGAGAACTATAGACTGCCATTACCATTATGGCAGGAAATCCCTGAAAATTACCAGAAGATGGGAAGTACAGCCGGATGCAGGATAGAAGAGAAATGGTTACAGTTCGTACGCTATGGAAGAGTCAGATTATGGCCGGATAAATATTTTTTGATGAAGCGTTATCCAAAGCTGAAAGAAAACGATTCAGTGATTACGTTCTGGAAAGCTTATCTTAGATTCGTAAGGGAAAAGCTTAATGAGAAAAGAAACGGATAAATGGAGATAAAATAGAATGATAACTGTAATGAAAGCAATTATAATCCTGCTGTTACAGCTAATAATATATTATTTGTTTGGTTCCCTGTTAGAACTGCTATGCAGAAAAAAGCATGGGATGGTATTTAAGGTGATCAGTGGATTCCTTACATATCAGGTAATCTTTCAGATTTGTGCACTGCCGATGATAAAAATGGATCAGACCCTGACAAGACTTACTATCCTGTGGCTTTTAATAGTGGCTATCTGTTGTATATGGGTAGGAATCCGGTGCCGAAAGCGGATCATGGAAGACATTGGGATGGTAAGAAATGCTTTTTTCAGACACAAAATATGGTTTCTGCTTATGGGGATATTCCTACTTGTAATGTGCTATTATGTGTCTGTTAATGGAGAGATAAATGATGATTCTACTTATTATATTGGTCTGATTAACACAACACTGACATCCAACCGGTTATACAGATTTAATGCATATACCGGGGAGCAGGTAAAATCTCTTTATATGAGAAGAGCATTGGTTACGTTTGATATTAATACAGCAGTTGCGTGCCAAATATACCATATTCATCCATTAGTGATCACAAGAATCACAAGGGCAAGTTTAAATGTGATTTTGTCAGCCGGAAGTGTTTATCTGCTAGGCAGAACATTTCTTGGAAAAGGAAAAGAGGCATTCTGGAAAGCAGGAGTATTTACCTGCCTTGCAATGGCATGCAATTTTCTTTTTGATAACACAATCTATACAAGTGCAGCTTTCCTGCTGCACAGAGCATATGAGGGGAAAGCATATGCGGGAAATGTTTTAATACTTTTTACTATTTATCTATGTATTGAAGAGATCAGAAAATCTGATAAATGGAACTATATTTATCTTGCTGTTACTTTATGGGCATGTATTGCAATTTCTTCAACTGCAATTCTGGTGACAGGAGCAGCGTGTGTCGTATTACTGACACCGGCATTGCTGCAAAGAATGATAAAACACAGGAAACAGGGCAAGAACTATGACTAATGCAGAAACAATATGGAATGTCATCTCCTGGTATTATGGAAACAGTACACCGATCGGTTTACTGCTGATCGTGATGACAGTTTATCTATTAGCAAAGAAAAAAGAATATCGGTATTATACAGTGGGCGGCCTGTTTTTTAGTTTTTTAATACTGAACCAGTTGACTTATCGCGTCATTACAAAACTCGGCGAGGGAAGCACCTATTATCGTTTTCTCTGGATGTTTCCGGTATCGTTGCTTGCAGCATGGTTTTTGTTAAAAATCCTGGAACGCGTAGAGAGTGGGTGGATAAAAGCAGTATGTGTGATAATGGCAGGCTGTCTGGTGTTCCTATATTCGGGAATGGGGACTTCTGAGTGGTTTCGGCTGCCGGAGAATATTTATCAGATGCCGGAAGACCAGATACAGATAGCAGATCTGATCGATGAAGTGACTGATGGAGAGCGTGTGAACGTGTATGCAGAGGATAGCCTGCTTTATGGCATCAGAGAATATAACGCGAACATTTGTCTTGTAACAGAAGGAGAGCGTGGGTACCTCTATCACATTATTACAGAAGATGATCCAAATGCCAGCGGCAATCTGATGCTTGGAATATTGGTCAATGCCAAAATTGATTATATTGCGGTCAGAAAAGAATATTCAGGAGCCAAAGTAGCTTTAAATAGCGGAGGGTGCGTGAAAGTCGGACAGACAGATAACTATGCATTATATTATGTCGATCAGGAACGATCGCAGGCAGATCTGTATCACACATATAATTCAGACTGGAATACTGCAACAGTCATCGCAGGTGTTGAGGATGTGATGGTTCAGGGAACGGAAGGAGAACAGCAGTTTCTGCTTTACGGAAACGGCAGATTAGAAGCTTTCAATAATGAAACAGGAGAGCAGCAGATATTGTTTGCAGGGACAGATACGTTCTACAGCAAGGAGTATGAGGACTATATTGTCTGTGAAATAGATAATCGGAATCAGGGAATCACTGAACAGCTGATGCAAAAAATCAAAGTAGAAGAAGAAAAGTCCAAGCCAATCATTTTGGTTTTAAAACGACCACTGACATGGGGCGAGAAAAGCGACAGGCTTCTTGAGTGGATAGAAACTGGCGAAAGTCAGATTCAGGGAGTGTATGCCTTGAATGCAGATGAGAATAAGAAAGAGATGCTCACAGGACAGTGTTTTCAGTGCCATATTGCAAATGGAAGTGACGGAAATGCATTGTTAGTGCAGGTGTTTGGGGAATAATCTGGCATTCCGGATCAGAATATGTTAAGATTATAAAATATGAAAACAAATGAGGTATAAAGGATGAAACTGTCATTAGTAGTACCATGTTATAATGAAGAAGGAAACATACGAGCTTTCTATACAGAGGCAAAAAGAGTATTTGATGCAGAAGATTATGAATACGAGATTGTCTTTGTCAATGATGGAAGTAAGGATAAAACACAGGAAGAACTTGAGAAGGTATACAATCTTCATGAAGCAAACATTGTAATCGAGATGTTTTCCCGAAATTTTGGAAAAGAAGCAGCTATCTACGCCGGATTTCAGAAAGCATCCGGAGATCTGATCACTGTGATTGATGCAGATCTGCAGCAGAGACCGGAAATTGTTGTAAAGATGGTTAAAATCCTGCTTGAAAATAAAGAATATGACTGTGTGGCAGCATATCAGGAAGAGCGTCATGAGGGAAAAGCAGTTGGTGGTCTCAAGAATATGTTTTACAAAATCATTAATAAGACAAGTGAAATCGAGTTCTATCCAGGGGCATCTGACTTTCGTACGTTCCGCAGACCGGTTGTGGATGCAATATTAAGTCTGCCGGAATATCACAGATTTTCTAAGGGTATCTTTTCCTGGGTTGGATTTAATACCTGTTATATTCCTTATATAGCAGAGGAACGCAATGCAGGGGAGACAAAGTGGTCAGTCAGAAAGCTTTTTAAATATGCTATTGAAGGATTTATTTCTTATACAACATTTCCACTTAAAATTGCGACAGGAATTGGCTTGTTTACCTCCTTGTGTGCAATTATCTATCTGTTTGTTGTTGTAATCCAGAAATTGTGTTTTGGTAATCCGGTACCAGGATATCCGACAATTGTTGTATTGATTCTTTTACTTGGAGGAATACAGCTTACCATTCTTGGAATTATAGGGGAGTATTTGGCAAGGATGTATATTCAGGGAAAACACAGACCAATCTATATTGAGAAGAAATTGTTAGATTATAAGAAGGAAAAACATGAAGAAAATTAAAGAACTTTTATTGAAATACAAAGAAGTTATCATGTATCTGATTTTTGGAGTTGCGACAACACTGGTAAACTGGATTGTGTACAGTCTGCTGATGAAAACTTCTGTTGTCAATATGACAGTAAGTAATGCCATCGCATGGTTTACAGCGGTTGTCTTTGCATATATTACGAACAAACTATTTGTGTTTGAAAGCAGATCATGGAATCTTACAGCAGTTTGGAAAGAAGTTGTAAAATTTTTCGGAGCACGTATTGCAACAGGTGTGATTGAGATAGGAGGTCTACCACTTTTATATTATATTGGTGTGAAGCAAAGTTTGTTCGGAGTCGAGGGATTTCTGGCAAAGATACTGGTCAGTATCATTGTTGTAATACTGAATTACGTGTTTAGTAAGATATTTGTATTTAACAAAAAGGATAAATAGGCATGTTGTATATGGAAAAAGCAAAAGAAAAATGGTGTGCCGCTCTTGCAGTATTTGTATGTGGATTTATGGCTCATGGTTATTTTTTTACAAATAAAATCAGCTATCATGACGACAGCTGTTATTATTTCGGAGTAGGAATGACATTCGGTTCTGGAAGATGGGCACTGGGATTAATACAAAAGGTAATGAACAAAGTTGGATTTTTGAATTACAGCAGTTCCTGGTGGAACGGTGGACTTTGTATTCTTCTTACGGCAGTCTGTGCCGTGCTTTTGGTGGAACTGTTACAGATCAGACAGAAATCATACGCAGTTTTATTGGGGGCATTGCTTATTGCTTTTCCTGCTATGGCGTCTCTTTTTGCATATATGTTCACAGCACCCTATTATATGTTTGCTGTATTGCTTATGATAGTGGCTGTTTATACAGCAGTCAGATATCCGTATGGGTATTTGCCGGCGATCGTGATAATTGCATTTTCCATGGGAATTTATCAAACCTATTTTGGAGTTGCAACATCACTTTTTGTGCTGATTTTATTAAGAGATATGGAAGACAGAAGTTTTGCACAAAATGTCATGGAGGCATTCAAATATTTGTTTACTCTTCTTGGAGGAATGCTGTTATACTTTCTGTGCAACAGGGTATGTATTAAGATATTTCAGATTACCTTAGTTGAGTATCAGGGAATCAATAATATGGCGAACGTCACGATGAGATCACTAATTGGTTCTGTGAAAAGGGCATATCTTGGTTTCTTTCAACCGATTTTTCAGGATTTGTGTGGTATTTCTTCACATAGAACGATTCGTTTCTTATATCTGCTTATTTATATAATAGCAGGTGGACTTGTGATCAAACAGCTATGTAAAAAAGAAATAGAGTTATGGAACAGGATTTATTTCTTTGTTCTTTGCTGTATGATCCCTTTGTCGCTCAATATTATATATGTAATGTCTGTATCTGATAAGACTGTGATCCATACACTGATGATATATCCTTATCTGATCGGTCTGTTATATCCGATGGTATTTTTAAAAAAAGAGAATTTGCATCATAAGATATGGAAAAGTATTTCTATGCTCTATTGTGTGGTAGCTGCATTATTGTCAGTATACTACATGAAGTTGGATAATGTAGCTTATCTTAAAGCTGATTATCAGCAACAAACAGCTATTTCTTATTACACAGAAGTGATATCACAGATTAAAGATCTGGATGGCTATAACAGCAAAATGCCAGTATTGTTTTATGGAACAGCCGGAAGTAAGGATGAGTCTATTCCGGAACAATGGCAGTTCGATGTGGTTGATTTGCAGGGATATGGTAATAATATGCATGACTTTATTGCATATTATGCGAATAAAGACTTCATAGAATTACATTGTGGATATACTTATCAGGAACCGGAAAACAGAGATAGCATTATTTCAAGCATGCAATTTCAGGAGATGCCCCAATATCCATGTGATGGTTCCATCAAGATCATAGATGGGGTGGTAGTAGTGAAGTGGTCAAATATTGAAGTGAGATGATAGAAGAATGAAGAAAAAAGTACTGATCATTGGTGGTGCCGGATTTATCGGATCGAATCTCTCCAGGCATCTGTTAGATAATAATATGGAAGTGTATTGCTTCGATATGTCAAAACCTGCGAATGAGATAGCAGGTGTTAATTATATATGTGGGGATTTCTTTGATGATTATACATTGGAGCATGCATTAAAAGGAATGGACTATGTTGTGCATGCACTCAGTACCGTAAATCCGGGAAATTCAAATGAAAAATATCTGCAGGGCTATGAGCGGGATTTTATTCAGACAACGAAGCTCTGCAAGATGATCACAGATCAGCAGATAAAGATGATTTTCCTGTCGTCCGGAGGAACCGTGTATGGCAATCAGGAGATACAGCCGATTACAGAAGACGCACTTCCGAGACCTATTAATCATTATGGGAATGTTAAGCTTTGTATTGAAAATACAATCCGCACATTTAATTATCAGGCACATACGAAGATTTTAATTGCAAGGATATCTAATCCATATGGACCGGGACAGGATTTCAATAAAGGGGTTGGGTTTATTGATGCAGCGATCAAGAAAACAATCCGTAGTGAGAAAATCGAGATCTGGGGAGATGGAAATAATGTCAGAGACTATATTTATATTGATGATGTCTGCAGGATGTTGATCTCACTGTTTTATTATCAGGAAGATTATGATACGTTCAACATTAGCTCTAATACAGGAACTTCACAGAGAGATGTGATCCGGATGCTCGAGGCGATGCAGCTTGCCCCACAGGTAGAATATCTTCCGGCAAGAAGTGTAGATGCTAAGAAGATTATTTTAAATAATGAGAGGATCATGAGCATTCATGCAGTACCGTTAGTACCGGTTGAACAGGGAATCAGAAAGTATTACCAGTGGCTTAAAAAGGAGATCTAGGTGTTTTACGAATTAAAAAGACAGATAGAATATTTTCTCAAAAATAAAATTTATATGGCTTCACTTATAATTGCTGCAATTGCGGGATATGGGTATGAGATCACGCATTCTTCACTTGGGATTGATGATGTGTGCATCGGGCTATATTTTGACGATGGACTGGGCGTATCGATCGGACGGTGGCCATTTTATGTGATCAACAAAATATTTCATGTAACGGAATTTGAACCATTTATATTGGAATTTATAGCAGTACTGATTTTCATGTTTGCAGCAATTGTGTGGTCAGCAGTGTTAAGGTATGTTCTCGGAGATAAACTGCCGATTGCCTGCTATGCGGTATTTTCAGCTATGCTTTTAGATTATTCTCTGATTGCAGAGGTGTTCATTTACTATTTGCAGAATGGAGTGCCGATCATTTATGCAATTGTGGCGGTAGCTGTTTTTGATTTTTACTATTTGTATACACATAATCTGGAACAAAAACAACGCATTCTGCATAAATTTGGAATGAGTCTTATTGTATCGGTAGCAATTGGATTTTATGAGGCAGCGGCAAATGTATTCCTTACCGGGATGTTATTAATTATGATTGTGGACTGCTTTGGCGCAAATCGTATGCAGATTCGAAAATTTAAACAATTTTTTATGAGCCTTTTTCTTATTGGCAGAATTCTTGTATATGCGATTTTAGAGCGATCTCTGATTACCAGAGCCTGTATGGCAGTATTTGGAATTGAACCATATAGTTATCGTAGTGCAGGAAGTATGCTGCGAATCTTGAAATATCCGGGCAGAATCCTTACCATTATCAGACAGATTCTAAGGGATTATGTATTTGTCGGGTTGGCGTATTATCCAATTGGATTATTTGTGGCAGCAAGTATTTTATTCGTGATTATCATTCTTGCAGCTGCAGTGAAAAAAAGGAATGTGTATATCCTGTTTCTTGGTATCCTTTGTTACGGATCTATTTTCATACTATCGCTTCCACAGGGGGATGCACTTCCTTATCGTTCGAATCTGATGATCGGATTACTGGTTGCGATGGTATTGTTCTGTCTGACGTACCTGATATTGAAGTCCAGATATCGGCTTGTGAATGTTGTCGGAATGATTCTGGTGATCGCAGTAGTGTACAATTCTGCTTTTGATCTGAACCATTGGTTTGCTTTCGAGTATGAGAAGAATCAGAGTGAGATTGCAGTGGTTGACCAGGTAGCATATGATCTTTTAAAAGGTGGATATAATACTACAGAAAAACCGGTTGTGTTTATTGGCAGTTATGAATTGAATCCTGCAATTCTTGAGAAATGTTCCATGGGATCCGACATACCGGGATACGCTGTGATTAAAGATCTCAATGACTGGATGGAGGAAGAAACCGGGGAGAGATATGTTTATGTGCAGACACTTTCCTGGTCACTTATAGATTGGGCAATCCCGGGATTCTATATCTATGAGGGATATAACAGGGAAATGATCCGTCTGTTTGAAGAGCGTGGATACCGGTTGATCTGGGGAGGGACAGAGCTTTATGAGAAAGCTTTGCAGCAGGAAGAGGAATTGAACGAATATCCGGTAGAGGGATATATCAGAGAATATGATGATTATATTGTGGTGAAGTTCTAGAGAATTTTATTGGATGCTGGGCAGATTATAGCTGATGTTTTTGGTGAAAGAGGGAAAAATGTTTTATAATGAGCGAGACGTAATTGACATTTATGAAAAAAGATATACACTTCAGGATATTCTGTGGATGAATGAGGATGGCAGGCTTTTATTTGCACCGACCAGACGAACCAGAAATATGACCAGAAATATAGTAAAGAACGCAGTTGAGGCAATTGAGCTTGGAATACCGATGCCACCGGTTTATGTATCAGAACAGCAGAATGGAGATTATCTTCTTTTGGAATCAAAGGATGTGATATACAGTCTGTTGCAGTATCTGGAAAACAATATTGGAATCGAGATTGATCCGAGTGATGTAAATCGTCGCATGAGCTTCTATGAGATTGACAATGAGAATCCCAGATTGACCGGTATGATCATGCGCACCATAGTTCCCTTGCAGATTATCGAATACCGGTCACCGAAATATATGCATATGATGGCTGGAAAATTCATTGAAAACTGGACAGAGACCAGAGAATATAAGATTCGCAAGATTGTCTATAAGGAATCAAGGATAGAATTAGTTGAAAGAATCAGAGAAGTGCTAAAAGCGGAGAGCCATGGACTGGCTGGAAGACTAAGTGAAATCAATATTTTCTACATGCTCGTCGTTTGGATGGTATATACGAACAAAGCAGGTGTAGATGAGTTCAAGTACACTAGCAATGAACAGTATCTGCTGGAGCATGCAACCTATGAAATGGATAATTTGCAGGACAGATATATTGATGACTTTGTAGAATGTATCATATATACCTGCAATAAATGCGAAGAAATCGATCGATGGAAAATAGAGCGGTTCGCCGGAGGCGGATTTAATGAAAAGTTTAAGTCGATATTTATGGCAATCGCAGTTTGTATGAATGATATACGTGGAAACCTGAGAGAGTTATTCGACGAGAGATCCTATCTGTATAGCAGTCTGCGTGACACATCACTAACTTATGCCAATATTAATCGATGGATTAACTATTTGAGGAGAGATTCATAAATGATAAATGAGCTGACTATTAAGGGACTGAAATGTTTTGATGAGGTAGAATTTTCTTTTGAAAACCTGACATTACTTGCAGGAAAAAACTCATTGGGAAAGTCGACCGTAATACAGGCACTGCTTGCGATGATCCAGGAAGGAAAAAATCCTTTCCGCGGTCAATATATCAATATAGGACGAATTAGTGAATTAAAAAATAAATATGTCGGCAGCAAAGAGATTGAGATTACAGTAAATCATAAATTTGTCCGATGTATGACTGATGACAAAAATGAAGTGATAAGTGAGGGAAAGCTTTCTGATGAAATATCAGTCAGATATTTGTCGGCAGATCGTATAGGGGTACGGGACACGTACGAGATAGCATTGGATAATCCAGACAGAATAGGTGTTAGATGTGAGTACGCATATCAGTATCTTGCAATGCATGATTCTGACAAATGGGAGAATAATCCACTGGTATTTGATCAGAGATCCAAGCTTACTTTTGGTGGACAGGTGGATTATTGGTTGGAGAGGATCCTTGGCTATACATTGAAGGCAGAAGAAATTGATCGGACGAATCTGATCCGGGTATCCTTTGGAACCAGAGAGCTTGGCAATGAAATCAGACCAAAGAATGTAGGGACAGGTGTCAGTTATATGGCAGAAGTTATTATTGGTGCATTGTCTTGTGAGAGTGGAGATGTTCTGATCATTGAGAATCCGGAGATCCATCTGCATCCGTCTGGTCAGTCAGACTTTATGCTATTTTTATCATTTCTGGCAGAAAAAGGTGTTCAGATTATTGTTGAGACACACAGTGACCATATATATAATGCAGTGAGAAAATATATTCATACAGATGTAATAGAAACGGATAAAGTCACGATTTACTTTTTTGAGCGGAAAGAAAATGGAACATCTGTACCTGTATTGATTCCGATTGATGAGGATGGAAAGGCACAGGATCAGAGAGATGGATTTTTTGATCAAACGAAGAAAGATTTAGATGTAATTCTGGGGTGGTAAATGGATTTTATACTAAATGAGAAATCACTGCATGGACAGTTTGAGAATGTTGAGACGTTTCTAAAATCCTTGAAAAATAATATCAGATGTTTTGATATCATTCATAAAAAGACAGAAAACAGGATTTATAAAATAGTCGATTTCCATAAATGTTACATCACAGGCGACAAGCAAATATGTGATCTTAAATATCAGCCAAATTCAGATGAACTGTTGCGTTTCCAGATACAATTAACAGAAGAAATTTATACAAAGCCATATTGGGATGAGAATGTACAGCACGATATGGATGAGGAATACATGTGGCAGAATGAGAATGTCACGGCAACTGCATTAGCAGAAGCAGTAGCACATAAGAGCTCACTTTTGTCTTTTGATTCAGATCAATACAGAGATCAGGTATTGTGTATACAGAAGGGAGACAGAGATTATAAAGTTCTGTCTATATATTCACCGGGATATCTTGCACAGAACCATTCAAAGGATCTTAGTATAGGAAGATGCGAGGAACTGAAAATACTTTATGAAGGAACAAGGATAGACTGCAGTTTATTGGAATCAAAATCCGGACAAGATTTTTTGGAACAGCATGAATATGAACTGTTAAAAAAGACATTGGATAAATTTGTACGGCATGAATCATGGGAATCAATTGATCTGGACGATGGACTGGAATATAAGAAATATCATGGTTCAGGCAAGAGCGACTGGTTCACAGGATACCCACAGACCATAATGAAATTCCGATACAGTGGAAAACAACGCGTGTTTGGGTACCGGAAGGGAGACAGATTCCGTGTGCTCTACATTGAAAGGGATCATAAAATAAGTGATAAAGGCTAATAATTTAACAAGGAGAAGATCATTGGAAAATGTCGATGATGTTCTCCTTGTTGAATTTTATTGTCCGTTATTATTCCGGATAAATAACATATATCTTATCCAATCCATAATATTTTGCTATATAAGCATTTGGGAATGGATCATCGGAAGCTTCCCCATTCATATCAAGAAGTCCATATTTGCAGCAGTACTTCGTCGTGGAGGTAATGATTGGCACACCAATAACCGTATCACCTGCGGAAACAGCAGATTCAATCGTTGTATCACGCACAGCCTGTTCTTTATGAACACGGTAGATATCATAAGAACCTTCCCAATAACTCATCAGACTTCCAACAATCAGGTAGATGCAGACACAAAGGGAGACGCATTCCAAGCGGGTATTGCTGCGCAGCAACTGTAATAACTGGACAATGCCGATTATAAGGAACACAATCCCATTTGCAAGGCTTCGTTCCGGGAGATAGCTTGCAATCACAAGCATTCCGGAAGCAATTACACTGATAAAGAAGAATGCAAGGGCAATGAGGATTTCCTTCTTATCGAGTTTGTAATACAAGGCGATACCAAGCAGCACGAAGAAAAAAATCAGAGGAATTCTGCAGGTATTATAATATTCGGTAAATATTTCCACAGCATTCTTAAAAATCAGAGGAAGCGACAGATTCTCGGAGAATTTGGCACTTCCGGATGGACTGAGTAATAATAAGAGATACCCAATGGCTCCGCATACGACAGGAAGAACATAGGTAAAATAGGATTTCCAGTTTTTTCGTTGATACATTACAATGCATAGAAGAATAAATCCTATAAAAATAACAGAAAAAGAAACATTCTCTGAATAATTTCCAAAGAGAAATGTGAAGATACAGAAAAGAAACATCTTCCATTTCTTATCTAACAGAATCCTGTTACGAATTAATCCAATATAAACAAAAAGATAAGTCAACGCAAAAAGATAACTCCACATATAATTAATAGAACCATCCAGCCACAGAAAAATCTGTCCATATGCAGGCATATAAAGCCAGAGCAGTGTCGGGATAGCGAAAAATAATAAAAGACTGAATTTCTTATTCCGTGAAGTGACCTTGTATATGCTGATAACAAATAATACAAAGAAAACAGCATTTACGATGTTAAAGACCGATTTCGAACCGATCAGAAACAGCATGACAAAAAAGTGGGAAACAATGCGGCCATTGCCATAGTGCATATAGTGCTCTGCCAGGGATTGAAAAATCTGCCCAAGAGAAGTGATCCGGCTCCCATCAGAAAAATTGAACATATAGCTATAATCATCGGAAGCATAAGGAGTCCAGTGATTGAACAGCAGTGCACATATAAGGAGGCACAGACTGCCGATTATTAATTTATAATTTTTATGATCTGATAAATGTTTCATAAGTTCACCTGTCCATTTCTATTTATGAATACCTAATTTTAACATATCAGCTGGTGCCATGCAATTTATTCATCCAGAGAAATAATAAGACTGAAATTTGAAGTATCATTTGGTCGTTTTATGGTATAATCAAAAGAACTAAAAATGTAAGGAAAGAGTGAGAATATGCTGACAGTAAAATTACTCCCGGCAGGATATGGAGACTGCATACTTTTATCATTAGGAGAACATGACAAATATAATATATTGATCGATGGCGGAGTAGCTGGAACATATTCGAAAAGAATCGGGAAAGAGCTGGAACAGATCTGGAAAAAGGGTGAAAAAATAAACCTTATGATATGCACACATATGGATAATGATCATATAGCTGGTCTGGTTGAAGTGTTGAAAAATGAAGATAGAAAGCTGATTGATCAGATCTGGTATAACGGTTTTCTACAGATTGTAGATGAAAAATTCTATCGGAAGAGAACAATAGTGGATGAAAAAAGAAGGATGGAAGACGAAACAGTTTTGAATCGAATTATTTCGCAGGGGACAATAACAGAGTCAGAACAGGAAGTGGGTATTCACGAAGGTATGGCATTGGGGGTTCTGATTGAGCAGAACAGGATACCATTGAATGCAATTGTGAACGGACGGGCAGTTTCGGCAGATAATTTGCCGGACAAGATCAAGATTGATAAAACAACATCAATTTCCGTCGTAGGACCATCGAAAGAGAACCTTAATGAGGTAGAGAGCAACTGGAAACAGGATATGGTAGCAAGAAATTACAGTTTTCGTGTATCTGATAAGATAAAGCTGATGGAAGCATTTGAATATCAGATGGAACGGATTAAAAAATTCTATTCAAATGAGAAGACGAAAGTCAGCCAGATAGAAGAACTGGAAAAGTATATGGGAACTCTGACGGAGACGGATGAGTCACCTACCAACAAAAGTTCTATTTCTTTTATTCTGGAACATGGGAAGAAACAGTATCTGTTTCTTGGTGATGCAGCTGTAGACGGTAAACTGTTACAGAATATCGAGAAAATTGTGGGATATCAGCATCAGTTTACTGCGATCAAGCTTCCGCATCATGGAAGCAGATACAACATTACACGTGAATTTATAGACAGATATCCGGCAGAAGAATATTATTGTCTTACAAATTCCAAACGATATTCGCACCCGGATCTGGAAGTGCTGGCGGCTATTGCGTGCAGGAATCAGCAGAAAAAGAGATTTATATTCAATTATCCGATTAAAAAAGCTGAATTTCTTGACCGGGAAGAATGGAAAAGCAAATATAACTACGAGATTGTCATGGGAGACGTCGAAAATGGCGTGTGGAGGAATTATATATGAGAGAAATCACCACCGGAAAAATTCTAAAAGATCAGAAGGTGACAGGAACAGGGTTCCTTGTGGCTGAAAACATCGTAGTGACGGCAAAACATAATGTGCTTACCGCAGAGGATATTGTAGATGATGGTACAATACACGAACGGGAAATCTGGTTTTTAATTACGGAAGATGATCCGGTAAGAGGAAAGACAATGAATCTCAGGGAGGCTGAGAAGAGAGGGATAGACTGTGTGTTCATCCGGCTGGAAGAAAAACTCAGTGAAAAGCCAATCACTGTTCTGACAGAGGCTGAGAATGACTTCACAGGTGATTTCTGCAAAATATCAGGATACCCAAAGGAAGCGTCAGGAAAGATAGAATTACAGGGATGTATCGCAAATGGAACGGAAGATAAATTTATCATCTCAGTGAATAAAGAAGATGAATTGCAGGATTACCAGGGGTTATCAGGTTCTCCGGTAACGATTTTTGGCTGTGTGATAGGAATCGTTATACGACAGGAGAACAGTGAGAGACTGGAAGCACTCCCGGTAAAATATATCAGAAATGTACTGAAATGCCATGATGTGCCATTTAGAAACAGAACAATACCAATGCATTTATCGGAGAATGCATTTGATATAAAAGAGCAGATTGAGAAAAACAGACAGGTAATTGCAATGGCAGGTCCAAGATACAGTGATGAACTGAATGTGAAGACAAAATTGTATGACAGACTGCAGTCAATATTGCGTAAAGACGAAGTAGTACGAATCAAAGAAGAAATTGAGAACAGAAGCAGGGAGTGCATCAGACATCTGAATGAATTCCTGACACATGGCAGTGAAGGAGAGCCTTGTGTTCTGAAGGAGAGTACCACTGAAATAAAGAAAGTTATTAAAAATCTGCAAGACGAGATGAAACAATTAAATGCAGACAACATAAGTGGTGAAGCTTTTCAGATAGTATATGACAATATAAATAATCAGGGAAAATACCTAAAGAAAACATTTGAGACGGAAAAAGAAAGATTTGAAGAGAAAAATGGGCCAGGCACTTTTGATAACAAGAGCTGGAGGGGATTTCAGGCATCCTATATGTGCACTTTTCCAACCCGGTATCTGGATGAATTAAAGGAGGCACTTGATGTACTTCTCCGGATTATGAAGCAGGAGGATGTCAGAAGACTTAGCATAAAAGAAAGTAAGATGATATTGATCGTTGGGCAGGGAGGTATAGGAAAGACGCATCTGCTCTGTGATATTGTCAATGGATATTGCAAACGGATGCTTCCGGCTGGTCTGCTGCTTGGAGATATGTTCGGCAGGAATACGGCAGCGGATGATGTGATCATGAACTGGGAACATCCGGGTGGAAAGATTGAACAGTACTTTGCATGGCTGGATACATATGGTGAGGAAAGTGATGTATACATCCCAATCTGTATTGATGCGGTCAATGAGACAGAAGATACCGATTACTGGAACAGAAACCTTCCGTTGCTTCAGGCAAAAATGGGAAAATACAGAAATCTGAAGCTTATTATAAGCTGTCGTGGGCTCTATCTCAGAGAGTATCTTGAGGAAGAAAAATTAGAGAAAATGGAGAAACTGGTGCATAGCGGATTTTCCGAAAGGGAAGAGAGGGCACTGGCGGGATTCTGTGAATATTATGGCGTGACAATTAATTATGAGACAGTGTGTGTTCCTGAATTCATGAATCCGCTTTTCTTAAAAATGATCTGTGAGATAGCACAGGAAAAAGAAGATAAGTCGGTTGTAGTCAGTGATATCGGAAATCTTATGGAAGAATTTTTCATGCTGAAAAATAAAAAGATATCAAGACAATACAGTGACTGCTTTTCCGTGAGAGATCAGGTGGTACAGACAATACTGGAGTATGTGACAGAATATATGGTAGAACATGACAGTTACACGATTTCCTGGGGAAAATTGAGGGAATGTGTAGCGGAGATATTGGAGCCGTTCGGAGTAAAAGATAAGACATCTGGAATCATGAAAGCACTGATATCAGAAAATCTGATCCGTGAAGCAAACGATGATGGCACGAAGATAGCATTCTCTTATCAGAAATTCTTTGAATATCAGTACGCAGAAAGTTATGTGAGAAAGCATGGGACAGAGAATACGGAGCGTATCGTTCAGGATGTATTGGACGATAAAATCACCACCGGTACATTGGAAATGCTTCAGATCGTATTCTTCCGCAATACAGGGAAAGAATTTATTGACTGTATAGATGAAAGGAATCAAGAAAAGGTAGTAGAGACCTTTATGAGCGGTCTTTATTGGAGAAATGAGAGTATAATTGGAGCGGATACGATTGCAGTGATCGACAGATTACTCGACTCAGAAAAAATTACAGATGTAAAGAAAACGATGGCAGGATTGTTGTCCGTCTCAACGAAGAAAAACATTAAGGTGAATGCTTTCTATATTCATGAAAAATTATGTGCCATGAACAACTATGACAGAGATTTCTATCTGAGTTTCTACCTGTTGAAACAGTATGATGATATGAAAACATTATCTGATTTGTGCGAAAGAGCTGTGAGACTGGATGATAAAACTTTTCCATCAGACAACATTTCCCTTTGGGAAATAGTTCTCTGTTGGGGAACAGGAAGCAATGATACCAAGCTAAGAGACATGGCAAGCAAAGGACTTACGAATTTATTCCGTCTGTATCCGGATGATATGACGGAGATCGCAGAGCTATTTGTAGATGTGGAGGATGATTATATTCAGGAAAGACTCTGGCAGGCAATCTATTCAGCAATTATCCTGCGAGCTGAGAAAGAGTACGCAGAAAAGATGATATCTTATATTACAACAAATATTGTAGATGAAGGAAAATGGCCACAGAATGTACTCATTCGTGATTACCTGAGAAATATTTTCGAGTATGCATATTATAGAGAGTGGTGCTCCAAGGAGGAGGTAGAGAGCGTCAGACCACCTTATAAAAGCAGAAAGCATATTCCAGATAAAGCATGGACAGAAGAAATGAAGGATGCGTATAGCAGCCTGTACTGGAATTGCCAGAGCAGTGATTTTGCTGTTTATACGATACCAACCGAAGTATCTGATTATGGTCTTTCCAGGAAAGATGTTGGTAAGATGGTGTTTGAGGATATTATCAGAAGTGGATATGATGGGCGATGCAGGGATTATGACAGATGGATTGATTATACTTATGGTTCTCTCCGAAATAGAGATACACAGGTAGAAAGAATAGGCAAGAAATATCAGAAAATTTATCTATACAGGGAGATGGGAAATATTTATGACAATTTCCTATATGCACCGAAATATCCGTCAAATGAAATTGAGTTCATAAGTCCGGAGCAGGGAAATTCATTTCGTGAGATTGATCTGACAATCCGTCTTCTTGAAAATGATTTTAAAGGGGCAAAATTTCAGTATCCGTATTATAGATTCGAGGACTGGGCGGATATGAAGTGGTTCCGGAAGAAGGATCAGGAGAAATACATAGCGAAGCTTTTTACGACAAACTATAAAGGGGAAGAATATTATGTTCTGCAGTCGTATCAGGAATCATCAGAACCAAAGAAGGAAGATTATCGCAGAGTCTGGATACAGATACGATCGTATTTCTATGAAAAAGGAAAAAAGCAGGAGCTGCTGAAGTGGTTTCAGAAGAAAAATTTTGACGGACGCTGGATGCCGGAAGGAACAGGTGAGATGTATAGAAACTGTCTGGGAGAATATCCATGGAGTCCGGATATGGTGAATTATCTTGGCGAAGAAGAGGAGCAGGGCTTCCGTCAGGAGAAACCGGCACCGTGTTATCTGATCACAACCGTAAATGATTATATCGCGGAAAAAGATTCACAGTTTTGCACCAATGAAGATATTAGTTACATGTTACCTTCTGTATATCTGATGGAGGAGATGAATCTGGAATGGGATGGAAAATATGGTTATAGTGCCGGAGGAGAAAAAGTTATTCATATGGGAGATCATGATGCGATGTGTATTAAGAAAAAGTATCTGCTTGCCTTTCTGGAGGAACACAATCTGGATATTGCATGGACAGTATTGGGAGAGAAACAGAAGATAACAGAACACGCGGATTTCCCAGGAATGGCGGAATTCAGCTATACTTATTGTCTGGATGATTCAGAAAAATTGATACGTAATCATGAATTCAGCCAGATCAGAAAACCTTTCCGGAGATAATCAAAATGCACAAAAAAGAATGTAAGAAGATACAGATTTTTAAGATATTCTGAAGAAAAGATTGGATACGTTGTTTTTCACCTATAATTGTGCTAGGATAAATAAGGTTAATTATCGATAAAAGGTTATAAAGGGGATTGCTATGTATCGAAAGAGAAATAAGGGATGGTTGAAGCATCTTGACTTTGCTTTCCTTGATCTGTTGTGTATGCAGCTGTGTCTTGCAGCAGCATATTATGGAAGGCATAGAGAGCTTAGCAGATTATATAGAGATTCTGTTTATCAGAATGTCGTATTGTTACTTGTCGTATTCGAATGCTTGTATCTGTTTTTTGTAGATGGATACCGGGACATTTTAAAACGCGGTTATTATATAGAGATGGTGTCGACAGTGAAGGAAGTATGCCTGCTGGAATTATTGCTTGCATTCTATCTTTTTACTGTGAAGTCAGGAGATGATTTCTCGAGGACAGTTTTGTTCATGCTTGGAATCTATGAACTGGTCGGAGGATATCTGGTACGGATCCTGTGGAAGAGACGCATGATCAGACATCAGGCAGAAGATGGCAAGAATGCCCTGCTTCTGGTGACTACACCGGAATATCTGGAACAGGCACTTGAGAATATCCGTAATCATAATTTTATGACATATTTTCTTTCAGGTATTGTACTGATCGGAAGAGAGTGGGATGACACTTATGAAGGAATTCCTATTATACCGGAATCTGGGATGAGCGAGTGGACATGCAGGAACTGGGTGGATGAAGCACTAATCGTCCTGCCACAGGAGCAGCATTTTAAGAAAGAGTATATGGAAGCCTTTTCTGAGATGGGAATTGTTACACATTATTCTGTGATGCAGGATTTTGCAGACTCTGATCATCAGCAGATCGCTGAGAATGTCTGCGGATATTTGGTTCTGACTTCCGGAATGCAGTTTGTAAGTAACAGACAGTATCTGACGAAGCGTCTGATGGACATTGTCGGTGGTATTGTAGGGTCTGTTATTACACTGGTGCTTACAATAGTCCTTGGACCAATGATCTATATCAAGTCACCGGGACCAATCTTTTTCGCACAGGAGCGTGTCGGAAAGAATGGTAAGATGTTCAAGATGTATAAGTTCCGTACGATGTATCTGGATGCGGAAGAACGGAAGAAGGCACTGATGGAGCAGAACCGTGTCTCTGATGGTCTGATGTTTAAAATGGAGGACGATCCAAGAATTATCGGAAGTCATTTTGATGCGAATGGGAAATATGTGCCGGGAATTGGAAATCTGATCCGGAAGCTCAGTCTGGATGAGTTCCCACAGTTTTTCAATGTGCTGCTCGGTGACATGTCTCTTGTTGGGACAAGACCGCCTACAGTGGATGAATATGAGAAATACAAGCTGCATCATAAGGCAAGATTATCCTCAAAGCCTGGAATTACAGGAATGTGGCAGGTATCTGGAAGGAGCGACATCACGGATTTTGAGGATGTCGTGAAGCTGGATACAGAGTATATTAAGAATTGGAGTATCGGAAGGGATTTTAGGATTCTTGCTAAGACAGTGCAGGTTGTGTTGACTGGAAAAGGAAGTATGTAATGAGTGAAAAAGAAGTCAATGTTATATTGGTTGGTGCGAAGAGTATCGGACAATATGGCGGATATGAATCTTTTATAAATAAATTGTTAGAGTATCATAAGGATGAAGAAAATCTGCATTATTATGTGTACTGTAAAGCAAATGGAAGTGGATGCATGGATATTGGCAAACTTCCCGGAGCAAAAGCAGTAAATGAAACAGAATTTATTTATTGTAATGCAAGAGGATTTTTACTTCAGGTTCCACAGATTGGTGCAGCACAGGCTATTTATTATGATGTAAAAGCACTTAGTGAGGCTTGCAAACTGATAAAGAGAGAACAGCTGAAAAATCCGATTGTCTATATTATGGCATGCCGTATAGGTCCGTTTATGAATCACTTCGTAAAAAAGATACATGCACTTGGTGGAAAAGTGTACCTGAATCCGGATGGACATGAATGGATGCGTGCAAAATGGAGTGCACCTGTCAGAAAGTACTGGAAAGAATCAGAACGTATGATGGTAAAATATGCGGATCTGAGTATTTGTGACAGTAAGAATATTGAAAAGTATATTCAGGAAGAGTATGCAGGTTATAAGCCAAAGACTACTTTTATTGCGTATGGTTCTGAAACGACACCATCTACTATGAAGAATGATGATCCTAAATATATCAGCTGGCTCAATGAACATGGACTGCGTGATGGAGAATTCTACATTAGTGTGGGAAGATTTGTTCCGGAAAATAACTTTGTAACAATGATCCGGGAATTTATGAAGAGTCATTCTACAAAAGATTTTGCAATCATTACGACAAAGGATGAGAAGTTCTTGAATGCTCTGGACGAGAAACTTCATTTCTCTCAGGATAAACGCATTAAGTTTGTTGGAACAGTGTATGACCAGGAGCTGCTTAAGAAAATCAGAGAGAGAGCATATGGGTATTTCCATGGACATTCGGTTGGAGGAACAAATCCGAGCTTGCTGGAAGCACTTGGAAGCACAAAGCTGAATTTGCTGTATGATGTTGGGTTCAATCGGGAAGTGGCAGAGGATGGAGCTTTGTATTGGACTCTAGAGGATGGAAATCTGGCGAAGCTGATCGATCAGTCTGATAGTATGGACGAAGAAGAACTGGAAGAAATGGGTCAAAAGGCAAAACAAAGAATTAAGGATGAATATAGTTGGCAGTATATTTGTGATAAATATACGAAAGTTTGGGAGAAGAATTAATGAAAGTATTGATGCAGAGTAGAAAGAATTTTTTTGAGTTACGAGGTGGAGATACAGTTCAATTAGAAAAAACAAAGATGGAATTAGAAAAGCTAGGTGTTGAAGTGGATTTCAGTCTTGATTTTGAACCGGATCTTTCAAACTATGACTTAGTGCATTTATCTAATGTTACAAGAATACAAGAAACATATCTTCATGTAAAAAATGCAAAAAAACAAGGAAAACCAATAGTATTATCTACAATATATTGGCCAATGGATGAGTTTGAAAGATTAGGACAAGTTGGTATTCGAAAGTTTATTAATTCTCATGTGAAAATTGATACGGAAGAAAAGATAAAAGCTATTGCAAGATATTTGAAGGATAAAAATTCCAGAAATGAAGCTACACGAAATCTTTGGAAAATCGGATACACGAAAATGCAAAAATATGTTGTAGATAATGTGGACTATTTTCTGCCAAATTCTGAAATGGAAATGGATGAATTTTGCAAATCTTTTGGTGTTGAAAAAGACAGATATAAAGTTATTCCGAATGCAATAGATGCTGACATTGCAAGAAAACAAGATGAAGTAGAGATTCCAAAAGAATTTGAAAAATATCGAAATGCTATTATTTGTGTTGGAAGAATCGAACCTAGAAAAAATCAATTATCGTTAGTAAAAGCACTTGATAAATCGAATTATAAATTGATATTAGTAGGAGCAGTTTCAGATAATCAGAAAAGTTATTTTAATGAAATTAAAGAGATAATGGATAGAAATCCTAATTTCTATTATATACCTAAAATAGAAAATTCAAAACTTTATCAGTTATATAAAGTATGCAAAGTAAGCACATTGCCAAGTTGGTTAGATACACCGGGATTAGTAAGTCTTGAGGCAGCAGCAATGGGATGCAATTTAGCAATAAGTTCAAAAGGATCAACAACTGAGTATTTTATAAACATGGCAGAGTACTGTTTACCAGATGATATAAATGGCATTCGAAGTGCAATAGATAGAGCTTATGCAAAACCACAGAATGATAAATTGAAAAATAGAATATTTGAAAACTATACATGGGAAATTGCGGGACAAAAGACATTAGATGCCTATAAAACTATCTTGGACGAGGGGAGAACTGCTATATGAAAAAAATAATGTTGGTTTTTGGAACAAGACCTGAGGCTATTAAAATGTGCCCTTTAGTAAATGAACTAAAGAGACGAGAGAACTTTGAGACCGTGGTTTGTGTGACAGGTCAGCATAGACAGATGCTTGATCAGGTGCTTGAAACATTTGAAGTTATACCTGATTATGATTTGTCTATTATGAAAGATAAGCAAACACTTTTTGATATTACAACAAATATTCTTAATAAAATCAAAAGTGTATTGGAAAAAGAACAACCAGATGTTGTGTTGGTACATGGAGATACATCAACTACCTTTGTAACCGCATTAGCCTGTTACTATTTTCAGATTCCAGTTGGGCATGTGGAAGCTGGATTACGTACATATAACATTTATTCACCTTATCCTGAAGAATTTAACCGGCAAGCAGTAAGTATAATTTCACAGTATAATTTTGCACCAACTGAGAAATCAAAAGAAAATTTAATTAAAGAGGGAAGAGATGCATCAAGAATTTGGGTTACTGGAAACACGGTTATTGATGCACTTAAAACGACTGTAAGAGAAGACTATTCTCATCCAGAATTGGAATGGGCAAAAGGAAGTCGCTTGATTTTTATTACTGCCCATAGAAGAGAAAATCTAGGGCAGCCAATGCATAACATGTTTAGAGCCATTCGTCGTGTAATGGATGAACATGCAGATGTAAAGGCACTTTACCCAATTCATATGAATCCTGTTGTAAGGCAGGCAGCTAAAGAGGAGTTAGGAGATCTTGATAGAATTCATATTATTGATCCGGTTGAGGTCTTTGATTGTCACAATATTATGGCTCAAAGCTATATGATTTTGACTGATTCCGGTGGAATTCAAGAGGAAGCTCCGTCATTAGGAAAGCCTGTTCTGGTTATGAGAGATACCACAGAAAGACCAGAAGGAATTTCAGCAGGAACACTAAAATTAGTTGGTACAGAAGAGGAAAATATATATAATAATTTTAAAGAACTTCTTGAAAATAAAGAAGTTTATGATGCCATGGCAAAGGCAAATAATCCATATGGTGATGGGCATGCATGCGAAAGAATAGTAAATGTTTTGGAAGAAAGGTTAAACAATGAGTGTGAACAAAGTAAAAGTAATAGCTAATTATTTACCACAATATCATACAATTCCAGAAAATGATAAATGGTGGGGGAAGGGGTTCACAGATTGGATTGCAGTTAAGGCAACGGAACCAGCATATGAGGGACATAATCAACCACGTGTTCCATTAAATGAGAATTATTATAGTTTGGATTGTGCGGATTCAATTAGATGGCAAGCATCATTAGCAAGAGAATATGGTATTTATGGATTTGGTATTTATCATTATTGGTTTTCATCAAATCAACAATTATTACAAAAACCGGCAGAATTATTATTACAAAATAAAGATATAGACATAAATTTTATGTTTATTTGGGATAATTTAACTTGGAAGCGTACATGGAGTAAATTGAGTCGGGGATTAGACTGGGCTCCGAACTATGATAAATCAACAGAAGATTTAGAAAATGTTGATTCTGGAATATTAGCAGAATTAGTATATGGTACAGAGGATGATTGGAAAAAACATTATAATTATTTATTACCATTTTTTAAGGATGAAAGATATATAAAAAAAGACAACAGACCGGTTTTTTCTATATTTCAGCCAAGAAATGATATTGAAACATTAAAAAAAATGACAATATATTGGAATGAATTGGCAAAAAAAGATGGATTTGATGGAATATATTTTTTGAGCAAAGATAGTGTTTGGCCAGAAAGATTGGAAGGGAAAATGAAATATGCTCCATTTGCACCAACAAGTTGGTCAATTTTTATGGAGTATAAGATTAAAGAATTTTTTGCAAAGAAGAGAAAAAGAATAGGTTTTTATGACTATGATAAGTGCTGGAAAAATATTCTTACTGATGCAAAGAAGGCACCAAGAGATACCTATTTATGTGGCTTTGTCAGATATGATGATTCTCCGAGAAGGGGAAATAAAGCACGTATAATATTAAATGAATCTCCTGAAAAATTTGGAGAATATATGAAAAAGCTGATGACTATTTCAAAGAAGCAAAACAAAGAGTTTGTTTTTTTAATGGCATGGAACGAGTGGGGAGAAGGAGCTTATCTAGAACCTGATACAGTCGATGGAAATTCTTATTTAGAAATATTGAAAAAAGTTATTGATGAAATAAATAGATAGGAAATTAGAAAATGACCATAAAGAATAGTGGAAAATTTATAATTCAAAAAGAAAAGCTAGTCATATATCTTTTTGTGTTATCTGTTGTTTTTGCAGATATACTTGGAAACGGAAATCTTAACTTGTTATATTTTTTTGGATTGTTTTTAATGTTCAAAAATTTGAAAATTCAGGTTAGTTTTTTGAAAGACATGGTTATATTTTTTGTCCCATTTTGTTTGATGATTTTGGGGGAAATTTTTCTTTCTGGTAATACGTTTTCACCAGTGAAGGTGTTAGTATATTCATTAAAGATATTAGTATGTATTTCATTATTATCATATACAAAAAAAAGATTTTGGGTTGTTGACCATTTGGCAATAATTAAAAATATTTGTGGCTTATTTGAAATTATGTTAGTTATTTCCCTATTAACAATAAATAAGCCTATATTTTGGAGACTAAATGATGTAATTAACAGATTTTCGAAGACAAGGCTTAAATTTTTGTATTCAGAACCAAGTGTATTAGGCATATTATGTGGTTTACTTGTTATTATTTTGCTATACTATATATTTGACAATAAAAAAAATTATATGCTTTCAAAGGAAATTGTAATCTTGGCAGTAATTATATTGTTGACATTTTCTATGTCAGGAATTGTATATACAGCTGTAGGAATAGTAGTATTGTTTTTATTTCAAGTCTTCAAAAATAAAGAATGTATGCCTCGAAGAATGTTAACATATTTTCTTTTAGGAATTAGTCTGTTGATAATTATTTTATCAACGAATAACCCGATTAGTAACAGATTTTTTTCAATGTTTTTAGGAACGGATGGATCCTATAATTTTAGATGGTCTGCTGCAGTAAATGTTTTTAGAAAAACTATGGAAACTACAAAGTATTGGGGGATGGGACTAGGAAATATGAACACACCGTCAGGTCTTTCGTTTTTGCTTAACATAGGCATTGATTACAAATTTGCAAATTCTTTTTTGTATTTTTTTACAGAAAATGGAATTTTGGGAATTATTTATACAATTTATTTGTTCCTGATTTGTACATATAATTGTATAAAAAGTTCTAAAAATATCAGACCATTAAAAGTAGGAGTGCTCGCTTTTGCTTTTGTTAGTCAAATAGCCGGAGGCTATTATACGGATCCTATATTATGGATTATGTATGGTATTGTTTGTTCAAATGAAAAGACTGTCATTAATTAAAAACATATTTGATGGAGAACATTAATGAAACAATTAAAACAATTATTAAAAAATAGTTTTTTGATGAATATTGTTTATAAATACCGCATGGTGAGATTTAAACATTATTGGAAAAAAAGAAATACTAATAATAAAACTACGGTTAATTGCATATTTTCTCCAGAAATAGTGACAGTTGGGAATAACACGTATGGAGAACTGAATATTGTATCATTTAGAAATGTAACAAGATTATTTATAGGTAATTTTTGCTCGATAGGGCAGAATGTAAATTTTATATTGGATGCGGGACATACATTAAATAATATATCTACATATCCTTTTAAAACAGCATTACTAAACTATAAAAATGAAGAAGCAATTTCAAAAGGAAATATAATTATAGATGATGATGTTTGGATAGGATTTGGTGCTACAATTATGTCAGGAGTTCATATTGGACAAGGAGCGGTAATAGCTGCCGGGTCAGTAGTAACCAAAGATGTGCCACCTTATGCAATAGTTGGTGGTGTGCCGGCCAAAGTGATTAAATATCGATTCCCATCAGATCTTATTGACGAATTGCTAAAGATTGATTATAACAAGATGACAGAAGACATGATAAAAGAGCACATCAATGAGTTATACAACGAATTGGAAAGTATTGAACAATTAGAGTGGGTGCCGAAGAAATAGAGATAAGTAATTTGTGAAGAACTTTGCTATGAAGTATAAAAAAAGAACATTGAATGTAATTTATATAGAAGATGGAGTTTGTGATTGAGGTAGGAAATCTGATGGTTAAGAAAGAATATGTTTTGCATATTGTTGATAAATTGAAATGCGGTATTAAATCAGAAATTAAAAAGAAAAATTACGAAGCAGCATTAGAGTTGATTTTAAATTGTGCAAATATATTATATCAAACGAATTTATATTATGTAGATGAGGATTTGGAAGGTTATTTAAAAGAAATTGCAAACAAAATGGAGATATTATCTCCCATAGGAAAAAAAACAGATGTTATTTTTTTCTATGATGGTTTTGGGTTAAATAGTAGAGGATTAGCTCAAATTTATATAAAAGCTCTGTGTCAGATAAAAAAGGTAATTTACATAACGTATGAGGATCGCAAAGAAAATATTCCTGATATACAGAATATAATAAATAAGAATGATGGTAGAATATTATACATTAATAGAAGTCAGAAAAAATATACTGAACAAATTTTGCAGTTATGCAGTTTTGCTTCAGAATTTAAACCACATGACTTTTTCTTTTATTCATTTCCAAATGATGTGGTAGGTGTAACAAGTTTAAACATATTTGAAGGAAAAGTTACTAGATATCAAATAAACTTAACAGATCATGCTTTCTGGCTTGGAGCCAGATGTATTGATAAGTGTATTGAATTTAGAGATTATGGAGCCAATGTTTCAGTAAAATATCGCGGTATAAGCAAAAATATTATAGTAAAGTTACCATTTTATCCAATTATTAATAAAGACATTTCGTTTCAAGGATTTCCATTTCAAATAGTCAATGGTCAAAAGGTTGTTTTCTCAGGAGGAGCATTATATAAAACTTTCGGTGGAGAAAATAAGTATTATGATATTATAGATAATATATTGAAAAAATATAAAGAAGTAGTATTTTGGTATGCTGGGAGTGGAGACGATTCTAAACTGAAAGAATTAATGAAAAAGTATCCAGGACGTATATTTCATACTCTGGAAAGAAACGATCTTTTTCAAACATTACAGCATTGTAGATTTTATTTAAATACATATCCAATTTGTGGTGGATTAATGTATCAGTATGCTGCTTTAGCAGGTATTGTTCCGGTTACATTAAGACATGATGAGGATGCAGATGGATATTTGCTAAATCAAGAAAAACTAGTGGTTGACTTTGAAAATAAGGCTGATTTATATCAAGAAGTTGATAAATTAATACGTGATGACACATATTTTTATGAACGGAGAAATCAATTAAGATGTTCTGTGGTATCAGAAGAAGAGTTTATGTGCAATTTGAAAGAAATTATGAACAACAATGATATCATGGAAATCAACTACACAGATATTAATACAGACGTATTTCGAAGTGAATATTTAAATAGAATCAGTCAATATGATATAGATTCTTTTTTAATTAGTAAAAAAACGATAAAAACAATTTTAAAATATTTTCCAATGCATGTTCTAAGGGGAATAATAAAGAAGCTTATTTCGAAATGTAAATGATTATTGAAGAAATATAATGTAAAACAATAAATGGAGTAGTTTTTGAAAAGAGGTAAGTGAAGGATGCAAGTAATAAAATATGTTTTTCAACCACATGGTGATGAGAGAGGACAATTGGTAGCATTGGAGGAATTTAAGGATATTCCTTTTGAAATAAAACGTGTTTACTATATGTATGACACAGCAGAAGGTGTTACTCGCGGATATCATGCACATAAATGTTTACAACAGATTCTGATTTGTATTCATGGTAGTTGCAAAATTCGTTTAGACAATGGAAAAGAGAAGAAAGTAGTACCTCTTGAAAAACCATATGAGGGACTTTATGTTTCAAACAATATGTGGAGAGAGATGTTTGATTTTTCTCCGGATGCAGTACTTATGGTATTAGCATCTGAATTATATGATGAGTCAGATTATATCAGGAACTACGATGAGTTTCTTGAATTTGTGAAAAAAAGTGAAAATACTGCAGCAGAGGAGTGTTGATTATGAAAGTACCATTTGTAAGTTTCAAACCTATGGAAAAAGAATTAGATAAAGATTTAAGAGAAGCATTCGACCGGGTCTATACAAGAAGTTGGTATATTGAAGGCGTTGAGGATGAAAGCTTTGAAGAAGCTTTTGCCAATTATTGTGACAGAAAGTATTGTGTAGGAACAGGAAATGGTCTTGATGCATTAATGCTTGCATTAAAAGCAATTGGTATTAAAGAAGGTGATGAAGTAATTGTTCCTTCTAATACATATATTGCGACTGCCTTGGCAGTAACTTATGTTGGTGCGACACCGGTATTTGTTGAACCGGATATCAGAACATTTAATATTGATCCTGAAAGAATAGAGGTAGCTATTACAGGAAGAACAAAAGCAATTATGCCAGTTCATTTATATGGTCAGCCTTGTGATATGGATCCAATTATGGAGATTGCAGAAAAACACAATTTATATGTAGTGGAAGATTGTGCACAGGCACATGGTGCAACTTATAAAGGAAAGAAAATCGGTTCATTTGGAAACGCAGCAGGATTTAGCTTTTATCCAGGTAAAAATCTTGGAGCATTGGGTGATGCTGGTGCAACAGTCACAGATGATGACGAATTAGCAAAAAAGGTAAGAGCGTTAGGAAACTATGGATCGGATTACAAATACCATCATATATATCAGGGGAATAACAGCAGACTTGATGAGATGCAGGCAGCTTTTTTAGCAGCTAAATTGCCACATCTTGATAGAATGAATGCAGAGCGTAGGAGAATTGCAGAAAAGTATTTAAAAGGTATCAAAAATGCGGAAGTAATTCTTCCGTATGTGCCGGATTATGCAAATCCAGTCTGGCATATTTTTGGAATCAGATGTGAGAGAAGAGAAGAATTGGAAAAATGGCTGAATAATGCCGGAATAGGAACAAATAAGCATTATCCAATTCCAATGCATCTGCAGGAGTGCTATAAGAATCTTGGATTCCATGAAGGAGATTATCCAATAGCAGAAGAAATTAGTAGGACAGAATTAAGTCTGCCTATGTATTATGGAATGACAGAAGAAGAAATTCAGTATGTTATAGATAAAATTAATGAATTTAAATAAGGAGCTCAAGATAAATGATTGAGGTAAAGAGATATACTGATGCGGATGCTGATCTGTGGAATAAATTTAATGCAGAAAGCAAAAATCCACTATTTATGTTCGACAGAAACTATATGGATTATCACAGAGATAGATTTCAGGATCATTCGTTGATATTTTATGAGGATGAAAAGCTTGTTGCTATATTACCAATGAGCGAAAGAGAAAATGAACTTGTTTCTCATGGTGGGTTAACTTATGGCGGTTTTATCACAGACAATAAAATGAAACAGCATACGATGGACGAATGTGTTACTTCGTTATTGCAGTATGCAGAAACGGAAGGTTTTGATAGGGTATATTATAAAGTTATACCGCATATTTTTCATGAACAGCCGGCTGAAGAAGATAGGTATGCATTGTTTGTTCAAAATGCTAGAATAGAAAAAATAGAAGCATCTACAGTAATTAATCTCAAAAAGCCCCTAAAAATGCCAAAAGGAAGAAAAGCACAGATATCAAGGGCAAGACGAGAGGGTGTTATAATTGAAGAAAGAAGCTCAGCAACTGATTTTGATGAGTTTATCGCACTTGAAAATAGTGTGTTAAGTGAACATCATGGAACGAAAGCTGTGCATACTGGAGCCGAATTAAAGTTATTGCATGACAGATTTCCAGAAAACATACATTTATATGCTGCAATTTATAAAAATAAAATAATTGCCGGTACTGTAATTTTCGAATATGCACAGGTAGTTCATACACAGTATATGGCTGCAGATGAAGTGGCACGTCAAATTGGTGCATTAGATCTAACAATAAGCACTGTAATTGACACTTTTAAAGAAAAAAAACTATGGTTGGATTTTGGAATTTCAACTGAAGATGGTGGGAAGTATCTTAATGAAGGCCTTATTTCCCAAAAAGAGGGATTTGGCGGAAGAACAAATATATACGAAATGTGGAAATTAGAAATATAAAGAAAGAATAATTGCAATGAATATTTTAAAAAAAATGTTAATGAAAGACGCATCAGAGGAAGTAAAGGCATCTGTTGCATATACAATATGTGGTATTTTAACAAAATGTCTTTCACTGATAACACTTCCTATTTTTACAAGAATATTGAGCACAGATGAATATGGACTGTCTACAATTTATTCGTCAACAGCTGCAATTTTAATAATTTTTACATCGTTACAATTACCGTATGGTACATTATCTACTGCGATGATAAAGTATAAAGAAGACAGAAACGGATATTTATCATCTATTTGTGCGATTACTACGGTACTCACTGCGATATACATTGTTATATGTGTGATATTTAGAAATCACTTTGAAAAGTGGTTAGATTTACCATTGGTATTGTTAGTTGTTATGGGAATAGAAACACTTTTTTCAACTGCTAATGCTGCATGGATGGGACAGCAAAGATTTGAATATCAGTATAAGCGTGTAGTAGCCGTTACTTTGGGAACATCCGTAGCTGCAGTAGCAGTTTCATTATTGGTAGTGTGCTTTTCTACTGAGAAAGGTATTGCAAGGGTAATATCTAATGCAATTGTCGTATCTGTAGTTGGATTTGCGATATATGTTATGATAATGATAAAAGGGAAAAAGCCTTTTAATAAGGAATATTGGAGATTTGCATTATCATTTAATATACCTTTGATTCCATATTATTTATCTCAAGTTATATTTAATCAGTCGGATAGATTAATGATTAACAGTTATTGTGGAAGAGGGGATGCTGCTATTTATGGTGTGGCATACTCATTGGCGACAATTTTAACATTTGTTGTTACAGCAATTCATAGCTCATATACACCATGGATTTTTGAAAGAATTGATAAGAAAGAATTAACTGATAACAGACGTGTATCTTTGATTTTGTCAGCAGGTATTGCCTTTATGTTGCTAGGAGTGATTGCATTAGCACCGGAAATTATTCATATAATGGCAGGTGAAAAGTACATGGATGCTATCTGGGTAGTTCCCCCTGTAGCTATGAGCATACTGCTATTATACTATGCCGATTTATTTGATTGCTTATTGTTTTTTTATGAGGCAAAGAGTTTCCTGACGTTGGCAGCAATCTTTTCAGCAATAGTAAATGTTATATTGAATGCCATTTTTATTCCTAAATTTGGATTTGTTGCTGCAGCGTATACGACATTAGCTAGTTACTTGATTCTGGCAGTATTAGATTATGTTTATATGAGAGTTATATGTAAGAAAAAAAATGTCGATTCAAACCTTTACAATATAAAAGGCTTAGTTCTTTTATTTGTAGTTTTTGGCTTTATTGGATTTCTGGCTATGTCATTATATAATTATCCGATAATAAGATATTCAATTATAACGGTTGTATTTATTATAATGTTTATATTTAGAGAAAAACTTATGAAATTATTTAAAAGTGTTCAAAAATAGTAAATGAGGTGAGGCTATAGTGGCGAAACGGTTGAATTTGGCAATATCAATGCCTACAAAAATTTCCATGAAATTGTACCTCCCTTTCCTAAAGTCTGATACCATGATGTCCACCATCGATTATCATCGTAGACTTGATAAAAATAAGTATTCTGAGTGAAAAAACACTCCGACAACATCCAGCTAATAAACAATTCAGATAAAGGTAGCGGCAATACACTCTAGTTGAGTAGTCAAACTACAGGAAAAAATCAAAGGTCCACAGTATCTGAATTGCATTGAACCACGATATTAAAAGAAAGGAAAAGTGTGATAATTAACTTCCTAATTGTCATACAAGAAAATAGTATGATAATAAAAGCCATGAAAAAGTCATTGCAGTTTGTCAATGATTTGATTTTAGATAAAAAAGCAGAAAAATTTTTGAAGAATAATGCGAAAAAAACACATGATAAAAATGAGTTAATGAAGGTAGGATTTATTGTATTTGAACCTGAAACATGGGATAAGTTAAATCCTATCTACAATGAATTAAAATTAAGAGAAGGCATTGAAGTTAAGATTATTATTGTACCATCATTTGATCAGGAGTTAAAGATTACTACGCATTATGGTAAAGAATTGAATTATTTCAAAAAACTAGATAATGATAGCATTTTAGCATATCAAAATAGTAGATGGATCGATATAGAAAAAGAGGGATATGATTATATTTTTTATCAAGATCCATATAACGAACATATGCCTCCAACATTGAGAAGTGATAATGTTGTTAGATTTGCTAAGATTTGTTATGTGCCATATGGTTTTGTAGGTTCTAATGATTTGTCACATATTGTGACTAATAAAGCTTTTTTCCGAAATGTAACATATGGTTTTTTAGATACTCAGAATAATTTTAAAATATTGACAAATCGATATAAAAACAATATTAAAAAGGGATTACAACATTTTAATATTATGGGATATCCAGCATATGAGAAATTTTTTGAATATGCAAAAGCAAATAATGAAATCAAGAAAATATTATGGGCTCCAAGATGGACATATGATGAAAAAATTGGGAAAAGTCATTTCTTTGAGTATAAAGATAAGTTTAATGAACTTAGCAAAAAATATCCTAATATCCTATTTACGATAAGACCACATCCAATGATGTTTTCTAACTTTATAAAAAGTGGATTAATGACAGAAGAAGAGTTTTTACACTACAAAAAAGAACTGGAGTTGTTAGGAATAGAACTTTCTTTAAATAAGGATGTATCTGAGGATTTGAAGACAACAGATATTCTTATCTCTGATTTCTCATCAATAATTCCTATGTTTTACTTTATGAATAAACCAGTTATTTATACAGATGCTGATATGGCGTTGAATGAAGAATATTGTATCATTATGGATAATTCTTATATTGCTGACAATTGGAATAAAGTTAGGGAATATATTGATGATTTAGTGAATGGAATTGATTTAAAGAGTTCTCAAAGATATGCAGATATAAAGGAACAATATAAATTGCATCATGAAGCATCAAGAAGAATTGTGGATTGTTTAGTAAATGATTATATTAAAAATGAAATGGAGGCATAACCATGCTAAATTTTACAGTTGGACCTGTCATGTCATCGAAAGAAGTATGTTCAATTGGAGCATTACAAGTTCCATATTTTAGAACAGCTGAGTTTTCAGAGATAATGTTAGAAAATGAGAAATACATGCTTCAATATACAAAAGCACCGGTAGGTTCAAAAACTGTGTTTATGACCTGTTCCAGCACAGGTTCTATGGAAGCAGTTATAATGAATTGTTTCACTACAAAAGACAAGGTACTTATAATTAATGGAGGCACTTTTGGACAACGTTTTGTTGATATTTGTGAAATTCATGAAGTTCCATATGTTGCATTGGAATTAGAACATGGGAGGAAATTAACTAAAGAAAAACTATATGAATATGATGACCAAGATTTCACAGGACTGCTAGTAAATGTAGATGAAACCTCAACAGCTGTATTGTATGATACAAAGATGCTTGGAGAGTTTTGTAAGAAAAATAATCTGTTTTTTGTATGTGATTGCGTGTCGTCTTTTTTAGCGGATCCATTTGATATGGAAGAATGTGGTGCAGATGTAATGATCACAGGGTCACAGAAAGTTTTGGCATGTCCTCCAGGAATTTCGATAATAGTTCTTGCACCTAAGGGACTCGAAAGAGTTGAGTCTTCTAATGTACGAACAATGTATTTTGACTTAAAAAATGCTTTGAAAAATCAAGAAAGAGGTCAAACTCCATTTACACCTGCAGTAGGAATTCTCCTACAAATTAATGAAAGATTAAAAGAAATTGATAGAAATGGTGGTGCGGATGCTGAAGTTAATAAAGTAGCTGCACAAGCACGTGACTTTAGAGAAAAGATTAAAGATTTACCATTTGAATTAGTTTCGGAAAGTCCTGCGAATGGAGTTACATCTGTTCATCCAACAACTGCTGATGCTTATGAAATTTTCTTAAAATTAAAAGATGAATATGGCATATGGATTTGTCCTAACGGTGGAGAAATGAAAAATACTATATTCAGAGTAGGACATATTGGAGCATTGTCACATGATGATAATACAACATTAGTTAATGCTTTTAAAGATTTGCAAAAGCGTGGTGTTTTGTAAATAAAGAGGAAGGAAGCTGTAATAATATGATAAAAGTAATCACATATGGTACTTATGATCTTTTACATTATGGTCATATCAAATTATTAGAAAGGGCAAAATCTTTAGGTGATTATCTAATTGTTGGAGTTACAGCTGATGATTTTGACAAGACAAGAGGAAAAATAAACGTTCAGCAATCATTAATGGAACGCGTTGAAGCGGTCCGTTCTACAGGAATTGCTGATGAAATTATTATTGAAGAATATGAAGGCCAAAAGATAGATGATATTCAAAAATATGACATCGATATTTTTACAGTAGGATCAGATTGGAGGGGGTATTTTGACTATCTTAATGAATATTGCAAAGTAGTGTATCTTCCAAGAACAGAAGGGGTTTCTAGTTCTGAAATTAGAGCTGAAAAGAGATCAATTCATTTAGGACTGGTAGGTAATAACAGATATTTAAACAAATTTTTAAGTGAATCTAAATTTGTTAATGGTGTTGAAATTATCGGAATTTGTTCAACAGATACGCAGATACTCTCAAATGAAGTTCTTAAATTGCCATTGATTACTGAGAATTATGATGAACTTTTAAAGGAATGTGATGCGGTTTATATTCATTCATCTCCAGGAGAACACTTTCTGCAGATAAAGAAAGCTTTGGAGAATGGTAAACATGTTATGTGTGAGTCACCATTGACGTTGTCAAAACAAGAATGTTGCTATTTATTAGAATTAGCAAGAGAGAAAAATTTAATTCTTATGGATAGTTTGAGAACTGCGTATTCCACAGCATTTGACAGAATGTTACTATTGGTTAAAGGTGGGAAAATTGGTGAAATTGTATCTATAGATGCTACTTGTACAAGTTTAAAGGAGAACGACAGTAGAAATAAGTGGAATAGTATATCAGCTTGGGGACCAACATCCTTTCTTCCTATTTTTGATCTTCTAGGAAATAAATATGAAAACATAAAGATAATTTCAAAATTCATTAATCGTGAAGAGTTAAAAGACTCTTTCACAAAGATAGATTTTTTGTATGACAAGGCTGTTGCATCTGTAAAGGTTGGATATGGAGTTAAATCGGAGGGGGAACTAGTGATATCTGGGACAAAAGGCTATGTTTATGTTCCGGCTCCGTGGTGGAAAACAGATTATTTTGAGATTAGATATGAAAATAATGAAGATAATAAGAGATATTTTTATCAATTAGATGGAGAAGGAATTAGGAATGAAGTAGTTACTTTTGTGAGGGCAATTTCTTCATTAAAAAGAATATTTAAAATTTCAGAGGATACGTCTATTTCTATTTCGTCTATAATGGAAGAATTTTATAAAAAAGAAAATTTTAGGGTGATATAATTATATGATAAAAAAATGTTGTTCAGAAAACGATCTTGATATTTTATTAGAATATATAGGAAAAGAATATAGAGAAGCTATATATTTATATTTGGATGCAATAAAGTATGGAATATCAAATCCTAATGTATCAAGTTGGATACAGACAGAGAATGAGGTGATTACTTCAATTATACTTATGTATCACACAGGAATGCATATATATTCAAAAGAAAAGGTATTTGATGCTAGTGAACTAGTAGAATTGATTTTAAATCAGAATCCAAGTATTATTTGTGCTCAAGAAAAAATTATTGAGATGATTAGTAGAAATTTGAAAGAATATAAATTAGAAATCGGAAATGTGGCACAGTGTGTATATAACGAAAAATATAATTCAATTTACTCTATAAGATTAGCAACTCCAGAGGACTATACTCGAATGGCAAAAATGTTAATTTCTGATCCTGATATTGGTGCAAGTTATTCTTTAGATGAAATGATTAAACAAATAGAAGAACGTATCAAAGATGGTTATTCTCGAAGCTACTGTATGTTTGATGGGGAAGTGCTGATTGCACAGGCGAGCACAGGAGCTGAAGAGTCTGGAGTTGCAACAATAGCTTATGTGATGACAGAACCGAATTATAGAGGCAAAGGATTAGGAAAAACTATAGTTGGACATTTAGCAAAAGAATTAATGAATGAAGGATTTGATGTATTTTTGATTTACTATTCTGATAAAGCAGGTAGACTATATTTAAACCATGGATTTAAGAATGTCTGCAGATATGGAAAATTATATAAAAATGTATAGAGTGAGACAATAGAAGCATGTCACCACTGCAAAAAGCTGTCCCGGGCAGATATCCTTATCCTAGATGAATTCGGATATGTTCCTTTAGAAAACATGAGTTACATTAAAATTGTTAGAAACGCAGATGTAATTGGTTCAAATGCAGATGGAAGTTGTTCTGTTACTGCTAATATTGGGCACAATCAACAGACAGTACCATGTACTGTAGATAATAATAATTCAATGGCAGCAATTTATATTGATGGTATTAATTAGTGTCTGCTGATTAAGCAACTACCTGCAACTTCAGACTCTTATATCTGTTCCAATCATGCAAAAACCGGAGCTGATACAAAAAAGTGCAAAGTATTCGTCTCAGAATCCTGAACAGATTCGTTACGAATACAGATAATGCGATAGATGTCATCTGCGTTTCCAGCAGTTTTGTGGTAATGCAGCTCATGCCATAACAGCTGTTTGTTGGAAAATAAAAATTTCCCACTGCAACTTTTGGGAAGGCATTCTGCATTTTTTGGGTAATTAGGGGTTGCAAAAAACACCTTAGAGAAATACCAAACGCATAAACTGGAAATAGATGATAAAGAAAGTACAAATTTTATGAAAAAAACAATTGACAAAAAATAAAGGAGAATAAAGACTTTGACAGACAGACAGACAGACAGACAGACAGACAGACAGACAGACAGACAGACAGACAGACAGACAGACAGACAGACAGGGTAAAATTAGACTTTTATTAAGTTTGCTTATGCTTTTACTGTGTGTTGCGGGAAGCTACTATATATATCGTTATATAAAACATGAGACTTTGCAGAATAAAAAAATCCAAGGCTTGTCAGATTATGTGGGTGAAATGGAAAACAATCTGAAAAATCAAAATCAACAAATCGAAGAAATTACCGAACAATTAGATGAATTGCAACATTCATCGGTGACATGGCTTGATCAAGGAATTAACTATTTTGCAATTGGCAATTCGATTACATCCCATTCGATAGCAGATTATTGGTGGAACGATGGTGTAGGAATGGCTGCATCATGCGAAGAAAACGATTATGTGCATCAAATAAGCAAATGGTTAGAAGATAATTATAATGAATCAGTAGAAACGAAATCATATAATTTTTACACTTGGGAAGTCCAGGCAAATGACAGAGCAGAAACTTTGCAGCTTTTGGATAAATACTTAAGTGATGAGTTGGATTTAATAACAATTCAGCTCAGTGAAAATGTTTCAGATGTTAGCACCTTTCGAGAGGATTTTGAAGAATTATGCAGATATATAATTCAAAAGTCGCCTAGTGCACAAATTATTGTAATTGATGATTTTTGGGATAGTGGAGAAAAATCATCAATGAAAGTAAATGCTACAAGATCTTGTAATGTGGATTTTGTATCTCTAGATGAGATTAAAGGAAATGCTGATTACCAAGCTGGCTTAGGAACTATTGTTTATGACCAAAATGGGAACGGACACGTTATAGAACATGAGGGAGTAGCTGGCCATCCAGGGGATAAAGGTATGAAATATATTGCGGAAGCTGTAGAAAAAAAGATAGAAGTAAACTAATTCAGAAAGAGTGGTGAATCGTTTGGAAAAGAAGTATCAGTTTTTTATTTCATCAACATATGAAGATTTAAAAGAGGAACGTAATAAAGCTATTCAAGCGATTCTGACCATGAATCAATTTCCGATTGGCATGGAGATGTTCAGTGCTGCAGATGATGATCAATGGAAAATTATCAAAGAAGCGATTGACTCGTCCGATTTCTATATTCTTATTATTGGGAATAGGTATGGATCAATTGAAGAAACAACCGGAATTAGTTACACAGAAAAAGAATTTGATTATGCAGTTGAGAAGAAAATTCCCGTATTGGCATTTATCGTAGACAGTTCCATGAGCATGACTGCGGATAAGTTTGAAACAGATATACAAAAAATAGCTAAATTGAGTGTGTTCAAAGAAAAGGTAAAGCAGTCTGGACGATATGTGAAGTTTTGGAAGAATGTAGACAATCTGGAGACATTGATTTCTCAGTCGATTTCAAAAGCTGTCATTCGAGGAAACCGACCGGGGTGGGTACGAACAACGGATTTTGACATAGATAAAAGCTATGCGGAGATTCTTCGATTGACTGAGCGTGTACATACTTTGGAAGCATTAAACAGTGACTTGAGAATGGAGAACAATCGAAAACCGATTCTTACGGTAGATGTGTATCCAGATCTTGACGAAGACGGAAAGCCGATAGAGCAGGACGCAGAAGCTATAGAAAATGGAATTCATTTGAATGTCCATTCTATTGATATGACGGATGCAGAGAATGGCGTTGATTATAGAGATGTGATGGGAAAGCTTGTTCATGCTGATAAAGAAGAAGTAAAGCTTATGCGGCATGTTTATGAGAACAGTTTTCCGGTATTCTTTAAGGTATATAATACAGGTGATGCTAGAGCTACCGGTGTGCGTGTAAAATTAACTTTCCCCAATGAATTATTAGTTTTATCAACTTATGAACTAATGGAGTATCGTGATGAAGAATATGTTAGATTTGCCCAAGACGCTTATGAGGATTGGGATTTAAGATTTGCAAGCCCAAATCAGTCTAAGTTTTCGATGGATGATATGAAGTTTATAAGTCTGGAGGAGTTGATTACAGTGGATGATATTGCAAATTTGTTGGATCCGGCAGATGCAAATGAAGCTTTGTCCATTTTTCCAGGAGAAGTTTTGTTTGAACCGGAGGAGGTAAAACATAAAGATAGCGAATTCTTTGGTGGTGTATCTATTCTTCCGACATGTGCCGGTAAATTTGAAATTGATTGCGATATTATATGTAACGAATTTCCGGATAGCGTTCATAAAGAAATTATTGTAGAAGTATCTTAAAATTTAAGATAATCAAGCTCAAAAGAATTTGTGGGCGAGTTTGAGGGTATGGATAATACCAGCCCCTTTTTATAAATCAGTCAAAATTAGATTTACTAGGATAGTCAGATTTATCAATAAGAATTACAGCTATTGCAAATAAAGGATATTGAGGAGAAAATAATCATGTCAAAATACTTTGGAACAGACGGCTTCCGCGGTGAGGCCAATAAAATATTAAAAGCAGATGATGCATACAAGATCGGACGATACTTAGGCTGGTATTACAGCAGAGAACACAGAGGACGTATCGTCATTGGAAAAGATACCAGAAGAAGCAGCTATATGTTTGAATATGCTTTAGTTGCCGGGATCACAGCATCCGGATCAGATGCATTTCTTCTGCACGTAACGACAACACCAAGTGTTGCCTATGTTGTCCGGACAGAAGATTTTGATTGTGGAATCATGGTATCAGCCAGCCACAACCCATATTATGATAATGGTATCAAGATCATAGACGGAAATGGACACAAGATTGCTTCCGATATCGAAGAAGCAATGGAAAATTACATAGATGGCATCGGAGAAGAACTTCCATTTGCAACAGGAGAGGCAGTAGGAACTGCAACAGACTATGCAATCGGAAGAAACCGTTATATCGGATATCTTATTTCACTGGCAACAAGATCATATAAGAATATGAAAGTTGGCTTAGACTGCTCCAACGGAAGTACTTCATCCATAGCAAAGAGTGTATTCGATGCACTTGGAGCCAAAACATATGTGATCGCCAATGAGCCAAACGGACTGAATATTAACAAAGACTGCGGTTCTACACACATTGAAAATCTTCAGAAGTTTGTTTTGGAGAATAAACTTGACGTTGGTTTTGCATTTGATGGAGATGCAGACCGCTGTATCGCAGTGGATGAGACCGGAATGGAAGTCCACGGAGATTATATTTTATATGTATGCGGAAAGTATCTGAAAGAAAATGGCAGATTAGAAGGCAACACAGTAGTCGCAACCATCATGTCCAATCTTGGATTGTTCAAGGCTTTAGAGAAATCCGGCATTGACTATCTGAAAACCACAGTCGGGGACAAGTATGTGAATGAAGCTATGGTTGAGCACGGCTATGTACTTGGTGGTGAGCAGAGTGGACACATTATTTTCAGTAAACATGCAACGACCGGTGATGGAATGCTCACAGCGATCATGCTCATGGAAGTGATCCTGGAGAAGAAGCAGAGTCTTCATGCTTTATGTGAAGGAATGAAGATGTATCCGCAGTATCTTGAGAATGTGAGAGTTTCTGATAAGAAGGCAGTGACAGAGAATCCGGCTGTGCAGAAGAAAAAGCAGGAGATCGAAGAAGAACTGGCTGGAAACGGACGCATCATTTTACGAGAGAGCGGCACAGAACCTGTGATCCGTGTAATGGCGGAGGCTGATTCGGACGAACTTTGCAGGAAGTATGTTGGGGAGATGGTTGAGGTGATTAAGACTATTTTGTAGAGAATAGAATATGGGGTGGATACGGAGTTCCTGAAGGTGGGAACTTTGTATTTAGTAAAAGAAACTACAAATATAAAATAAAACATATCAGCTTCGGAAAGTATTTGCAGACATACGTTTGGAGTGATAAAATTAATTTGAAGAATTTAATAGTTTAGTATTTGGCTAGAAGTTTCTAACTATTAGAAATGATGGTATTGGTGTGCATGATATTAGTTTTTTTGTGCTGAAGAGTGGACGATTAATACGTAGTTTCCAAATTTTGAGGTCTGCGATCTGCTATCTTTAGCAATTAGCAGCAATGTGGCATTGCCTATGGTAGGGAGAGGTTTTATGCAGGTTGTTTCATTTGCTAACAATGAGGATATGTGAAAGTAATGGAAGAATTTTTTGAAAACAATAAAAGACGGTACACATGAGAATTCATTTATTATTGCTGAAATTAAGATTTTCTTTGAACCTGTATTGGATGCGATAGTGAATAAGAAGGACGGAGGTAAGATAAATGTTATCATTTATTGAGTTGAGCAAACCTCATATTGATTTGGAATTATACGGGACGGATACTAATATCGCACCAATTGATAAAGTTCATATTATGGATGAAGATTCTTTTGAACAATTCACCTTAGAATGGCTATATGGTTGTAAAAAAGAAAAATATTTATCCATCAAAAGAATAGGAGGTGCCGGTGACAAAGGACGTGATATTGTTGGCTATTATAGTGATGGCACGGTAGATTATTATCAATGTAAACATTATAATGCAGGGCTTGCTCCAACAAATTATTATATGGAATTGGGAAAACTTTGTTACTATACATATAAGGGAGAAATTCCTATACCAAAGGAATATTTTATTATTGCCTCAAATGATGTAGGACCTTCTTTACAAGACTTAATTGATGATCAGTCAGCATTAATAACCAGTCTTATAAAAAATTGGGATGTATATTGCAAATCAAAAATTACTAAAACAGAAGAAATTTTATTAGATGAACCATTTTTAGATTATATAAACTCTTTTGATTTTACAATAATCAAAACATATCCTATTGCTCAAATCGTTGATGAGTATTTAGATACAATATATGGAAATATTCGTTTTGGAGGACGTAGACTTAATTTGCCTACACCATTGAAACCAACAGACACGATTGATGTTGTTGAGCTGCCATATATTTGTGCGTTATTAGAAGCGTATTCGGATGAATTGAAAGTAAAAATTGACACGACGAAGTCATTAGAAGCTTATAGTCATTATTTTAAGCATCTTAACAGGCAGAGAAAAGATTATTATTCTGCTGAAACAATACGTAGATTCGTTAGAGACACGTTAACAGATTCACAACAGTTTGATATACTGAAAGAGGAGATATACAATGGAATAATTGATACACATGAGCAGGAATATGATAGCGGATATAAACGTTTAGTTGAAGATTTAAAACAAGCTTCTGTAACTAATACATCAAAGTCTATGTTGGATAGTAAATTGCATTGCATAGGAATTAGTGAGCGAAAAGGGATTTGCCATATGTTGGTTAATGATGAAAAACTAAGGTGGGTGAATAAAGATGAGTGAGGTTTTTAATAGTTCACTTGAAATATCATTGAGAATATTGATAATTTTGAATACGGTGAAAAGCAGATTATCTGTTGACAGAATCACTGCTTTAGATTTTATATCAATATATGGGAAAGATTTTGGATCATCAGAGTATAATTTGCATGGTGATAACGATTATCGATTTAGCGAATATACATCAAAACGAAAAATTGTATCGCAAGCCTTAAAAGAATTGATATTAAGAGGCTACATTATTCCACATTGTAATAAAAGTGGATTCAACTATAGTATATCAAGAAGCGGAACAATGTTTTGTAGATCTCTTAATGATAAATATGCAGAAGATTTTACGGACATAGTAAAAAAAACGGATTCATTATTCTTTGAATACTCTGATAGAGAATTAATTTATATCATAAACGAATACGCGATAAATATGGTGAGAGGTACGAGGGTATGAGTTTTTATATTGAAAGATTGACTGTCACTGGCGTGGGGAAAAAAGATTCAACCATTGAGTTATCGAATGGTGTGAATATTATATATGGTCCTTCAAATACCGGTAAAACCTATATTGTTAAATGTATTGATTATATGTTTGGAAGTGATAAAGAACCTATTGATATTTCTACTGGGTATGAAGTTATAGAGATTATTGTGCGAACAGAGCATGGAAAATTGATAATGAGCCGTAAAATTGGAGAGAATAAAATAAATGTAGAAAGTACGGACAAAAAAATATCTTCGGGCAGGTATAATTCAAAAGCAAGTAGTAACAATTATGATAATACTATTAATTCAGTGTGGTTATCTTTAATTGGTATTGATGAAAAACATTTTATTATTTGTAATGAGAATTTTAAGAAAAGAGTATTATCTTGGAGAACGTTCAGTCATATGTTTATGCTTACAGAAACAAAAATAATTTCTGAAAGTTCGATTATTCTGTCAGATAAATATACCAATAATACTGCTGAACTATCTTCTCTAATTTTTCTATTGTCAGGCAGAGACTTTGCCGAGGCAGAAAAAATTGAGAGCAAAGAAATTAAAGAAGCAAAAAAAGATGCTGTGAAGGAATATATAAACAGAGAATTATTTAGATTATCTGAGAGAAGTCAAGAATTGTTGGCCAAATTAAAGGAGAGTCCTCATGTAGATATTATGCCAGAGATTGAAAAAATTATGGAAACAATTTCTTCAACCGAACGGTTAATTAATAAAGCTATAACGGAAAATCAAGAGATACTTGCACAATTATATGATAAAAATCAAGATTTAGCTGAGTGCAATCTGCTTATAAACAGATATAATGAACTTGCAACTCAGTATAGCGCAGATTTAAAACGACTCAATTTTATTGTTGACGGTGAAGCAAACTTGAAAGGAGATTTTTCAACTCAATGCCCATTTTGTGATAGCAAGGTAATCGTCAAGAAAAACAAAAACTATATTGATGCAGCAAAATCAGACTATAAAAAGATAAAATTGCAAGCAAAAGATTTGGAAAGTGCATCTAAAGAATTGTATGCGGAAAAACTTACTTTAGAGCAAGAAATTAGGACATTGACTGCAAAAAAGCAATCAATAGAAGAACTTGTTGAAAATGAACTTAAGCCGGAAGTGGCTATTTTAAAAGAAAAGTTATCAGTATATAAAGAGGCAGTTGAGTGTCAAAAGGAAGTAGATGTTCTAAAAAAAATATCAGATCAGAAGACGGCTGATATGATTGAAAATGGCATTGACGATGAAAGTCAAATTAAATTTTCAGTAAAGGAGCACATTGGCTATAATTTCATTAGTGACTTGAATACTGATATTAGGTTATTCCTTGAAAGTTGCAAATATGATAATTTATTTTCTGTAGTGTTTGATAAGACAACTATGGATGTTATTATAAACGGGAAAAAGAAAAGCGCTAATGGTAAAGGATATAATGCATATTTAAATTCAGTAATAGCAATTGTTTTATCAAGATATTTGGAAAGGCATGCAAAATATTCGCCAGATTTTTTGCTGCTAGATTCACCTATATTATCATTGAAAGAGAAGAAAACCAAAAAGCCATCTGAGACGATGAGAAGTATGCTGTTTGAAAACATTATTGATAATCAAAATGAAGTACAAACGATTGTGGTAGAAAACGAAATACCGGATATTAACTATAAGAATACAAACATAATCCATTTTACTAAAGAAAAAGGCAATGGCAGATATGGCTTCTTGTGGGATGTCACGGATTGATTATTAGATTTGCGTAGTACATAGTTTTTAATTGATATTAGTTTCAAAAAGTTCACTCCAGAGAAGTGGCAGAAATATTCCATGATGCAAATTTAACTTAAATCCTACGTTTGACATGTGAATAATCTAGAGCATGTGTCTTTGATGTTTAGTAACAGGAAAACGCAAATCTGCTACTGAGAAACCGCTGTTCTGGTGGTGGGAATTTTTGTTATAAATCCTTTAAAATGTAATCATGTACCACTAGGTGTAAACTCATTCAAAGGAGATCATGACTATGACCAAGTATTGCGGGATTCTTAAACATACAGATGCCCCAATGACAAAAGATTAGACACTTGATGCTTTTTTAGATAGGTTATATAAGACGCTTTTCTAGATAGACCATACTAGAGTTGACAAAATAGAAGAACTGTGATAGAATACAAAAATTTAAAGGAGAAACCATGGCGAAAAAGAAGGTTTATGCAGTAAGAAAAGGGAAAAAAACAGGTTTATTTTATTCCTGGATTGAATGTGAAGCCGCTGTGTCAGGCTATGCGAAGGCTGAATATAAAGGATTTGCTACTGAAGAAGAAGCAAATGCGTATCTGGGCGTGAAACAAGAAATAGCGGGAAATTATAATACCGACGAAATAACAGATAATAAGCTTCTTGCATACGTGGATGGAAGCTTCGATGAAACTCTTGGAAGATATGCCTTTGGATGTATTATTATTACTCCGAATGGAGAAACTATTAAAGAGTTTGGAAATGGTGACAATCCAGAATCACTGGCAATACGTAATGTGGCAGGAGAGATGCTGGGGGCTATGTATGCCGTGAAATGGGCAGTAAAAAATGGCTATGATAATATAGAATTGCATTATGATTATGAAGGCATAGAAAAATGGGCGGTTGGTGAATGGAAAGCTAAAAATACACTTACTCAGAAGTACGTAGCTTTTATGAATGAGCAACAATCTATTATTCGGATTAATTTTCAAAAGGTGAAAGCACATACGGGTGATTTTTATAATGAAGAGGCAGATCAATTAGCCAAAAAAGCACTGACAGAAGGAAAAGGAATTCCTAAAATTAAGCGTGGCGATTTCTGGTTTACAGTCGCAGGTATCTCTGAGGATGATTTTAAAACGATTGTTGAATTGACAGTAGAGGAAATCGGTGCAGAAAAGATTGTAGAAGAAGATAGAGATATTGCTTACGGAAAAGCTGTTGTTCTGACACAAACTGAAAAAAAAGACAGAGTAGTTATTAACCATTATGGAAAAAATAATAAATTGGTTATGCAGGGAAAGCCAGGACAAATTTTTTCAATTGTTGTAGGATATGTAACTGAATTAGTGGATGTAGAAGAGATACCGCAGATTTTCAATAATACATATAACTTGACGGTTGACAAAGATGAAGTCTGTTCTGAATTTCAGTTTTATTTGCCGAATTCATATAATAAGTTGCCACCTAAAATTTCCAGAACCTTACATCAGGCAGTTTATAATTTGAAGTTGGATGGGGATATGTTTGATGGAACATTTCTAGCACAGCCAGTAGTAAGAGTTTTAGAAGCACATTTAAAAATGATTTTAAAGGAAAACGATATTATTTCGGATTACGAATATATTAAAGATAATGGATTTGATATGTTTGATAAAGTCGGGGCAAAATATAGGTTAAAACCCGACCGTTATGGAAATGCAAAAGAAGAGCATATTAAGTATATTGGGAATATCTATACTTTTTATCACAATAATAGACATCCGCTGTCTCATTGGGATGATCCAACGGGGATGGATACGACGAAACTATTAGATGTTCATGGTGCACACGATTTGATTAAGCGTACTTTAGCAATTATTGATGAATATTATGAAGTAATATAGTGAAGACATAAGTTATGTAGAAAGGAGTGCAGCAAATGGATAATTTTGAAATCACAGTTCTGAAAAAAGAAAAAGAAAATATTCTGATTTTCATGAAAACAAGCGAGCCTCCTTTTGATTTCTTGGAAGAAATGGAGACGGCACTAACAGATATCCATTATAAAGGGAACGTTGTGATTGATGAGTTGTTGCATAGCGGTAATAACGATGAGCGTTTTATTACTGGATATTTTGATGGAAATAGGTTTGAAAGTGGAGAATTTAATTTCAAGCTTGTAATGAAGAAAAGTGAGTTGAGGGAACCAGTGTGTCGTTTTTTACAAAAGGACAAGGAATTTCTTTTCCTTACAGGACTAACAGGAAAACAGCAGAAACTAATTGAAAAAGGTTGTGTGATTTAATGTTAAGAATAGATAAGGAACTTTTAAAAAATTGAATATTCGTAAATGCTCCATAGGTTCTTTCAAAATTTTATGGTCTTTATTGCGTTAACATTACGGTGCGGCAGAGCCGCCAGTCCGAGTCTGTGAAAGTTTTTCTGCAAATAGGATTTTAAGGTATTCTATGATAAAACATTAATGATAATCAAAGTTCCTGAGAGGGAACTTTGTATTTACAAAAATAAACTACAAACGAAGAAAAAACGTAAGAGAAAATAATGTTTTGCAGTGATAAACTTAAAATAAATTAAATGTTAATGAGGTATGAAGGGGCTACCTTTTATCCTTTAAGGCATAAAAGGAAGAACAATAGATGTTGAAAGTAAAAAGAGTAAACAAAAGTAATCTATTATATGGTATGGTTTGGTTTGTAATACTATTACTCGCAGATATTTATAATATTTTTACACGAATTATATGTAGTATAGGAGCATATGAGTTCTTTACGATTGTTATTGTGACTACGGCAATTGTAATTATATACTTTAGAATCGATATTTCTATCAAAATGCCAATCAATTCAGATATGGACGAAGCGATAAAAAGTGCTGGGTATACTTTAGCAATATATTTACTGTTTCAGATGATAGCATTAACTATGCAGATAAAAATTTTCGCATGGTATAAGCTTATAGGAACAGTTTTATGCCTATTATTTCTTGCTATAGTGTATACATATCGAATAAGAATTTTAGAAAAAAGCAGTGATAAATATAAAGAAACCAGAGAGATACAGAATAATACCGTTACATTACAAGAACTATATCAAGGACAAATGGATAAGCAAAGTGATACAATGATTTTATTAGATGAAGATGTTGTAGATTATGACTTGCTGCACAGAAAAGAGCTTATTGAAAGCATTTCTACAACAATAAAAAATTGTTATCCAAACAAGAAATTTGTCCTTAGCTTAAGTGGAAATTGGGGAAGTGGAAAAACAACCATATTAAATCTGGTAAAAAAGCAATTGCAGGATTGTCAGGAGAACATAATAATTATAGACGATTTTGATCCATGGAATTTTGAAGATGAAGCAGCTTTATTGGGAGCTATTCTGGATACAATTTTTCAAAAAATGAATCTTAATTATAGTATTTCGAAACAAAGAGCATGGAAAAAAGATCTGATCGCACTTATTTTTAATATAAATGCAGCAACAAGGGGAGTAAAATTTTCTTTTTTTAAGGAAAATATAAATTCAGTCTCGAAAATCAGAAATCAGATCAATGAATATATGTCATTTTCAGATCAGAGATTAGTATTTATTTTGGATAATATCGAACGCTTGGGATCTGAAAGAATGCTGTTTTTATTGAAAACAGTTGCCGATGTACTTAATCTGGACAGAGTGACTTATATACTTTCCTATGATCCGAGAATCATGGAACGATTGCTCGCTGAACAGAAGTATGACATGGAGTATCTGAAAAAGATTGTTCAGATGGAATTCTGTGTTCCGGAATTGGATACAGATCTGAAAAAAGATTTAATGTATCACTGTGTTTCTAATATGCTGAAAACATACCGGATTGAAGATGAAAAAAGAAATGAAATTTTAAACATTGTTCCCTTATTAACGGATTATACTCAGGATGTGAGAGATATAAAACGATTTTTAAACTCGATCATGAGTGTCCTGTATTATTTTTCAAATGAACAAAACAAGCGGCTTGCAATGCAGCTGAATATTTGTGATTATATCATTATTGAATTAATAAAGAGGGAAAATAGAGAGTTATATTCAATAATTTGGAAAAATGCTACGTATTTTGTATCTGCTGACAGAGAAACAATGTTTGGACGTGAAGGCTATTTACAAGCAAATCAGGAGAAGAAAAATGCAGAGACAAAAGATTTTTATAAAAAGTTATTTAGCTCAGAAAAAAATAGTCAATATATAAATCTGCTAAAAAGGATATTTCCGTATGTGGATCATTATGTCAGGGAGAGGAACAACATAATAAGCAAGGATTATACGGATGAAGATTATGAGCAGGCAATAAAAAAACACAGAATTTATAGTGGTAATTATTTCCCGATATATTTTACGCTGCACGGCAATGAACATCTTGCGATTCAGAACATTGTAGAGAAAATGATTGAGCCTTGCAATGCAAATAACAGGGAAGAAGCAAAGCAAGAGCTGAAGGTGGCTCTTAGGAAATTTAATGCAATTGAGTATAAAATAATGGAAGAAATTCAGTTATATACAAATAATCTGACACAGCAGGGATGGGAAGTTTTATTTGAACTTTTATACGATTATACACAGGTGGCGGATGATTCAATGATGTTTCTTAGGCTGAATGCAAAAAGACGTGCTATTTATATCCTTTCTCTTGCAGTGAAGAATGTATCAGAACAATTTTTTGATAATTTTTTACTGTGTATGCAGAAGGAATATAATAGAATGAATACGATCCACTCAATTATATGGCATAATAGAATAGAGAACGACACCAATGAAGGAAATAAAGAAGCTCGTTTTGAAGGACGGAATGAAAAAATTTATGAGACATTGAAGATGATGGCTGTATATATTATAGAACATAAAATAGATCTATATACAGATCCTTATTATAGTGTACATAATATATGGGGGTGGTATCATTCTGTGAAGGATAATAGTGAGATAAATGTAAAAGAAGCTTTTCACTATATGTTGACAACCAAAAATATTTTTCGATTTTTGTGGGATATGACAGGCGAATCTCTGAGCGGAGTTTATGGATACAGACTTAATAGAAATAATTTTGAGGTTTTCTGTTCATTTGATGAGATTGAAAATTATATGGCGGATTGTTGCCCGACAACGGCAGATGAAAAATTTATTGCTGAAATATACGAAGCGTATAAAAATGGGACAAATGATTCAGAGAGAGAAGTATATAGAGGAGAAGAGATGAAAGTTAAATTATAGAAATCAATATAAATGATTAACGTTGATATATGGATTACAGATAGGTATAACAGATGGAACTATAAAATCAGACAGAATTTGAAGAATGGAGAACGAAGTGGGATGATAAATTATTGCAGGCAGGAAAGATTAGAAATGATCTTTTGAGTGAAAGAAGATTTTATTTTATGGATTGTGGAATTGTAAGCTATGTGGCTGGAACAACACCAATCAGTAATGATACGGTTGCCGGTATTTTAGCAGAAAATTTTGTTTATAGTGAATTATATCGATTATATAAGAAACACAACTTGAAAGGAAATAAGCCTTGCTGTTCTATTTATGACAATTATGAATTGGATTTTATGCTTGTTGACAGGAACGATAGAAAATATGGAATAGAAGTAAAATCTAATAACAAACTGTCAGAGAATAAAATTCAAAGAGGTATGAAAAAAGAAGTAGTGAAAACGTTATAAAGAAATAAAACAATGATGATACGATAAATCATATATTGACAAAAACGTATCGTACACATATAATATATATATGATATATTTATTGATACGTTTGATAGATGTATCAAATACAAAAGAATAGGAGAAGGTTGATGGCAGAAGAGAAGATAGGACATCTGATAAAGTTACCATTAGATGCGACAAATGAATCTGTTAAAGCTGAACCATTGGTTGAATGTTCAGAAAAGGAACTAAGTGAAGTTCTTAGAGATTTGAGAATTGCTGTCGATGAGAAAAACTATATTCCTCAAACACCAACGAAGGATAATCCGGCATTATCTGATAATTATGTTTTTGACACTGGAGACGAGAATTTCGTATTGAAAGACTTGAAAAGAGAAAATTTTGTTGGGAAGATTAAGGATCTTAGTAAGGGTGCCATAAAGCGAAAGGAAAGAGGACTACCAGAAGAATATTTGTATGTTTTTAAATATACATGTAGGCTATTCAGAAGAGATGCACATTTTAGTGAATTAGAATATGACGACATATTGATATACATTAAAGTTAATGACAGAAAGATACCGTATAAGAAAGTTTATGTTATTTCGTTTCATAAAAATAATCCGAAAGAAAAATAGAATACAAATTAACCATTATGCAGCATAGTAATTGCTGCATAATGGAAGATATAATATACATAATGAAAGATAAAAGGAAAAGAAGATGAAAGAGGAAGTAGGTGGCTATATGGATAATTTGAAACTTGCTTACTGTAATGAATGTGAAGATTTAGTTGAGTATGATGTACATGATGAGATAATAAATGAAGAATTCAAGGGAATAAAGATCAGCTATAAATTTAGCGTAGGCAGATGCAAATATTGTAATTGTGAAGTGGCGACAGATATTGACTATAATTCCAGAAAATCTAAAGCTAAAATAGAGGCGTATAAAAGAAAAATGGGATTAATTACTTTAAAAGAAATATCTGAGATTTTGGAGAAATATGATATTGGAAAAGAAATATTGGCAGATATTGCAGGATTTGGAAAAGTTACAATAAAAAGATATTATGATGGAGTCATTCCATCAAGAGAATACTCAGATATTTTATTAAAAATTTTATGCGAAGAAGATTATTTTATGGGTTTTGTTGAGGAAAATAAAGAAAAATTAAGGGAGGTTGCTTATAGAAAAATTGTTTCCAGATATGAAAAACTAGCTGAAATAAGCAGTTCTAAAGTTGAACAGATAGCAAATTATATTATCACTCATTTAGGAGAGGTGACACCTCTGGCATTAGAAAAATTATTGGCATTTTCGAATGGAGTAAATTATGCTTTGAACGGAGAACAATTAATTTGGGAGGAAAGTCAGGCGTGGGCACACGGGCCAGTATATCCTCAAATATATAATAAATATAAAAGATATGGATATAAACCAATAGATGACGGCATATACAGTACACATGGTTGTATGCTTTCAAAACTTACTGAGAAAGAAATAAATGCAATTGATATGGTGATTAATACATTTGGACTGTATTCTCCGAAAACATTGGAAAAAATTAGCCATTCACAGAAACCGTGGATAGAAAAACGTTATGGGTATAAAGAAGATGAAGCTGGAAGAGAAGTAATTGATGAAAACTCAATACGCTTATTTTACGAAGAAAATAATTTGAATTCTGAAGAAAATATCATGAGATATATAATGAATTGTATAAAGAAAACCCAGTGTGTTTAAAAATTTTCAATTGAAAGACAGAGAACTCTATTTATATATTCAAGTCAGCCAAGAGTTGGATAATCTTAAGAATATATGAATGCCACACAATATCTCTTTGCACAACCATAGTTCTATGCTATAATACCACTTGATGAAAAATCAAAGGATGAGAGGATAATCATGAACGAAGAAGAGGTACAGATTGATTTAATGACATTACTGCATTATATATTACGCAAATGGCGTAGCATTATCGTAATGATGCTGATTCTTGCAGTGGCAGCCAACCTATATTCTGTGAAGAAGAGCATGGCAGAAGTGGCAGCAGCAGGCGAAGTGCAGGAGAAGAGTACAGAGAAAGCAGTTGAGGAGATCAAGACAGCTTTAACAGATGATGAGATTGAGCAGGTAGAACTTGCTTATAGAATGTATTCTTATAATGCAGAGATATATCGTGATAATGAACAATATCTTGAGAATTTTGCAGTGATGCAGCTGAGTCCGAATGAGATCCCGACAGAGATGCTGAGTTATCAGGTGAAGAAAGATGCTGCGGAAGAAGAACTGGTCAATATTTTTGCAATGTATGAGAATGCATTACTGGATGAGGACACATGTAAAGCAGTTGCAGCTGTCTTCGGAGAAAAATATGCGAATACATCTGTAAGAGAACTGATCAAAATTGAGGACACCCTGAACGTATTACATACAGATGTGGTGATGACGCAAAGTATGAATTCCGGAATACTGAATATTCGGATTTATGCAACAGACCAGGAGCAGTGTGAGCAGATCGCTGAGATTATTAAAGATCGTATGCAGGTTTACACGCAACAGTTACAGCAGACTTTTGGACAGTTTATTGTGAATTCAGTTGCAGAGCAATACTATATGTCAAGCGATAGTGAGATTAATGATCAGAAGTCAGATGCAATTGATGCGGTAAGCAGTGCATACTCTGCTATGCAGAACGCATCTGCAGGACTTACAGAAGATCAGATGACCTATTATAATTTGCTTGTAAAACCGATCGAAGAAGAGAAGGTTCAGGAAAATGATAAGGGAGTTGAAACAGCAATAACTCCAACCGTACAGTATGTTAATATTAAATATATTCTGATAGGACTTCTTGCAGGTATGTTTCTTGCAGTTTGTTGGTATGCGGTCATTTATATTATGACACAGACTGTTAAAGATGCGGATGAAGTGAAGGCAGTTACAAATCTTCCGGTATTTGGAATGGTACTTAAGAATAAGCAGACTGAAAAAGGAAATAGGATAGACAGATGGATTGATTCATGGTTTGCACATGGAAGAAAGAGTGAGGATACGGAACTCTTATTAATGCGTATCAGCCATGAAGTTGCTATGCTGGCAGAACAGAAGAATATGCAACATCTATTGCTTACAGTTTATGAAAGTAACGGAGAGGAAACCAGAGAATATGCAGAGGATCTGGCAGAGAAACTCAGTGAGCTTGGAATGACAGTTACCTGCACAGATGGTCTGATCTCCAATAATACAGAAGTATTAAAACAGCTTGAGTATGCAGATGGAGCAGTCTTTGTAGAGCAGTTAATGAAATCAGATAGAAAAGAGATCAGGGACGCAGTTGCACTTTGTGAGCGTTGTAAGGTAGAAGTGCTTGGTAATGTTGTTATCGGAAGTGACTCATATTAGAAGACAATACACAAAGAGGAAGATAGTTTTTACAGTTGAGCAGTAAATAGAGCCTGCTTACACCTATGAAAATATTTCTATGTCACCGAGATATACACTTGACAACTGAGCCACTATAAAATATATAAAAAAAGTAAACCTAAATTGTTTATAAAAATATGGACATGGATTGAAAACATAGCTTATGCGGTAATGAAATTTATAATGGAAAAGGTTTTGAGAAGAACTTATCAGGATGTACAACATGATGCCATTATGCAATTTGTTAAATTTGGCATTGTGGGTGTGTCAAATACGATGATTAGCTATTTTTTATATGCGGGAACGTTATTGATTTTACAGATGGCATGTCTTTTACCGAAAACAGATTATTTGTTTGCACAGATTGTTGCGTTTATCTTAAGTGTACTATGGGCATTTTACTGGGATAATAAGATGGTGTTTGCTGCTTCGATGGACACAGAAAGAATATGGTGGAAAGCACTTATAAAAACATATATTTCATATTCGTGTACTGACCGCCATTGAATTTTATGATTAATCAATTTTGGACTTTCAAAGATAAGCAGGTTATGGTTGTATTAAAAAATCAAGGAAGAAGAGGTGTTAGACGAATGACGAAAAAAAAGATGGCTATGGATTTGCATATAAATGGATAGTTAAAATACTAATTGCATTAACATGTATTTTAACATTTACATGGACTAATAATATGCTGAAAGTGAATGCAGAAGAAACTACCTATGCGCATAGTGATACTGCTGAATCAGGGAATGTTGTTTTAAACGTAGAGTGGAATGAACCTGTATTAGGGCAGCCACTTACTTTTCACGTGTCTGCAACAGGGGGAAGCGGAGCATATAAGTTTAATATGGAAGCACCAAGCTACTCGAATCCAAATGAAAATGCTTATGAGTCGGTTGCAGACCCCAGTAGGGGAGAATGGACGAAGTACACAGATGAATGTAGCTCACAGGATTATACATTCACTATGACAGCGTCTGGTACATATAATTTCAGATTTCATGTTATAGATATGAATTCCGGAGTATATTATCTGCGTACAAATACTTATATTCAGTTGTCTGATGAAAAGTAACCAAGCGTTAAGTCTATAGTAGAAAAGGCTGTTAATCAGTGCAAGAGTGAAACAGATGGCTCTGATTATGCAAAAGCGTTATGGTTACATGACTGGTTGTTAAAGCAATTAGATTATGACAATTCATTGAAATGGTCTTCAGCAGAAAGTGCTTTGACAAGAGGTACAGGAACATGTCAGGCGTATGAAAGTGCATATTCACAATTACTGTCAGCTGCTGGAATTGAAAATGCAGAAACAAGAGATAAGTATGATGGACATACATGGAATGCTGTTAAAATGGACGGTCAATGGTATCAGGTAGATTGTACATGGGATGATTCTAATAATAATTATTATAGTTTTGATAACAGACATTTGTATTTTGGACTAACAGATGAATTAATGGCAATAGCACATCCCGGACACGAAAAGATATATACTGCAGATGGTTATGGAACGAGATCTGTAAGCTTAGCGGATAATTATTTTGTACAAAATGGAGAGGCAGCAAAGTGGGTAGAAAATTATAGAGATAGAATTCAGACTCAGTTGGAGGCTAAAACAACAGATTTTACAATTTCCGCTGATAATTCATCATACCCGCCAAGCATATCTGGAATTCAGAATGGGATTCTGGCATATGCCATTAATCAAATGGATTGGTTCTGCAATGGTTCGAAAACTCAATTATATGCAACAGGTAAGGCTGCACAACTAGAATTCAAAGCTGCATATAATGAAAATAAGCCGACTGGTGGGCATCCGCAGCATGTAGGGGGGTCTGGTGTAGTAGTGAAAGTACCTACACGTGACAGTGAAGGAATGATTAAATCTACACGCACACAGTACCAAGCAACGAAAGAAGAAACTATAAATAAACCAGCAGAATTGATTTCTTATAGAGCGCATGTACAGGATATAGGCTGGCAGGAATATGTTTCAGATGGCGAGATGAGTGGAACATCTGGACAGTCAAAACGTTTGGAGGCTATTAATATTAGGCTATCATCTGTGATAAATGGTGGGGTTTCCTATAGAACTCACATTCAGGATATAGGCTGGCAGGAATATGTTTCAGATGATGAGATGAGTGGAACATCTGGTCAATCTAAGCGCTTAGAAGCGATTCAAATTAAATTGACTGGTCAGACAGCAGAAAAGTATGACATATATTATCGAGTACATTGTCAGGATTTTGGTTGGCTTGGTTGGGCAAAAAACGGAGAAGCATCTGGAAGTGAAGGATATGCAAAACGCTTAGAAGCAATTGAAATTCGTTTGGTTTTAAAAGGACATGCGGCACCTGGCAATACAGATAATTGCTTTTATAAGAGGTAGAGTTTATCAGAATAAGTTTGTGAACTTCCATAATAAAGTGCAACTCAAGTGAATTATACGGATTGAGAATGCTCTGAAATATTGAAAAAATAAGGAAAAACCTGCATTTTTGTTGTCGCAGAAATGCAGGTTTTATGCTATACCATATTTAGTTGTAAATACAACTACAAAGAAGAGGGATGTTTATGTATCTGGATTATGTTGTTGATATACCTGATGTAAAAGGAAAAATCACATTTCGAACCAAAGGTCAGGCAGGTTATGTTTATTATGAGTACAGCCGTGAGTACGATCCATCCAAACAATATACAAATGTAAAAAGGGTTACGATCGGTAAGGCTTTACTAGACGATAGGAATAAAATGAGACCTAATGAAAATTTCAGAAAATATTTTCCTGAGGTCGATAAAAGAAAGCCAGAGGCAGGATTTTCTGGATCAGTGGAATGCGGACAGATGTAAACGCGAGCGTATTTATATATCATATGATTCAACAAATAAGAACTGTCAGGCTGGAGATATAGATATCGTGGAATTCGGAGCAGCAAAGGTGGATGCAGGACTTCCGATATTTAATTATGCGGTTGGTGAACGTGCAAGACTGGAAGAAAAAATCCATGAAATGCAGAGATTCATGGAACAGCATGAAGATAAGGAGTATGAATTCGGACCGGCATTTCATAAGTATTTTCATATGCATTATAACAAGGAAAACGGATATTTTGTTTATGGAGAACCCAGGCTGCCAGCGTTCCAGAATGAACTGGAACTTTGCGGATATTTTGCTATCATCTCATCCGAAAAAAATGGATGCAAAGGATGCGATAAACCTTTACAAGAGCAGGGATGTATCGGAAAAAGTATTCCAGGCAGATAAATCTTATCTCGGAAACCATTGTCTGAGAGTGGCACCAGAAGAGGCGGCATCCAATAAGATATTCATTGGTTTTCTTGCATTGATCATCCGGTGCAGGATATATATAGCCTTAAAGGAAAAGGAACTGGCAAAAAAACCGAATTATCTTACAGTTCCGGCAGCAATCCGGGAACTGGAAAAGATCGAACCGACACGCCAGCTGGATAAGGTGTACCGGCTTGATCATGCAGTAACCAAAACACAGAAAGTGATCTTAAGTGCTTTTGGCATGGATTGGAATCATGTGAAATACCGTGTGGAAAATATCAGCAAAATCTTGAAAATATAATCACTTAGCAGGAAAGCTACACATAGGGTTGACTTTATGTATGATATAAATATTGAAAAATCTGTGCAAAGCCAAGGCATGAGCGGGAATACTTGTACAGGAATAAAAAATATGATGGATCAGAAACAGATACAATCAGACAACATGAATATAATGCAGAGCTATTGATGAAAAAAGTTATTGAAACGAATAATGAAGAGGAAAGAACAAAACTCAGATCAGCTGCGGCAACATTTAAGAATTTAGCAATGGGAGAATGGTGTAACAGATGAAATTGTATAAGGATGTATTATGTGAAGAAGTATAATAAATGAATACCAGACTGGTTTGCGAACAATGTCGATGTTGAGGGCTTCTTGAAGAAGCCCTTGAATATAATACAATTAAATTACAAATGACGAATGATGAAAAGATGAAATTGCATCATATCGAATGGTCTTATTTTACATAAAAGTGTATAATTACTATTTAAAATGAGTGATAGATTACTCGCTTGATTTGAATGTAGGTTATAATGAAGGAAGAATCAACACTATAAAATTTATAAATTAGGAAGGGGTAAAGCATGTTTACATATGCACTTGATGAGTATGGTGATTTTGAAGGATTAAAAAACACAAATAAGCCTATTTATATTGGTGGGGTGATATATGATGACCATTCTATTCGGAGAGAGGAAGTGATTGAAAGAAAGAGAATAAAAGCATATTACAAATCGGTTATATCAGAAGCAGCATCGATCGCTAATTGTACAAGTAACTTCTCTTATCCAGAAGCACTTCATTCAAACGGAGATGCAGATAGAGATCGTAATGTAGTGAGACCTGTGAAAGAAATTGTTAAGAGTACTTTAGCAGAGTTTATACGTCGTGGAACATATAAGGGAAATAAACTGCAATACGAAGATAGAAATGGTACACTAAGAGATTTTCAAGACCGAAATGGGGAATACTATATTTTCATTATTCTGAAAAGTGACCAGGGGATGACCAGACTCCTTAGCCAGAATGCAAATATTTTAGCTAAGGATGATTATGCAAGCAATTTGTATTTTCACATGGCGGATGAGCTGATTTCACGATTGATTTTTAATAATCCTCTTATAGATGACATTCAGGAGATTTCCCTGGATATTGCTACAAGGAGGAGTGCACTTCTAGAGAATAACAGCAGGCTGTTTAAAGAGTATAAGAAACAAGGGTACAAAGCTGAACAGGCGGAAGATGGAAAATATCAATTTAGATTAACCAATCCCGATATATATCGAACTGTTATTGCAAAAGCCATACTCGAGGCAGAGCAGCCAAACATCAAAATAATAAATTTCAACGTGAAGTCTATTGGTTATCATGAATGGAATTCAAAAGGTATGGAATTCCTTTACATGTCAGACAGTATATGTTCAGTGTTGGGCTTTGATATAGAAGGAACCAGCACTGATGAATGGCTTAGATGTATAGACGAGAGAGTGAAGAAACTTACAGGAAAGTCAGAAAATCTGGTTTTCGGGTATGATGAAATAGACAATATATATTCTAAAGCTTGGGCAAAATACGCTGAAGGTGATTATTACAAGTCATTAAGTATCGCTTTTGATGCAGGAAAACTGGACGGAGAGTTCGCTAAGTATTATAAGAACCTTTGGTTTAAAAAGATCGAAGAAAAAATTATTGAAAGTGAAAATGTGTCAGACTTTAACATGGCGGTGCGTAAGCTAAATGAGACGTTGAACAATAATACGCTGGATCAGGAAAAATGTTTTTACATTCTTAGAGTTTTAGAGAAACTTGTGCCTGTAATGAAGGAAAAATTTCACAGTCCGGAAGCAAAACGGATTCTATATGTACTGTTTGATATTGGTGTTACTGCCTGTTGTCACATAGGAGATAGCAAAGGAGCTGAAAAATATTTTGAAAAGTGCAAGCAATACGCAGGTTTGGTAAGTCTGGATGACTATTTAAGCACAAGAAATAAATTGGTTGTAAGTTATTGTGATTATTTTGAAGTAGCTAGAGCTGAAAAACTTTCGGATGAAAACATGAGATTTCAGGAACGGCTTACTGGTTTTAAGAAAGAACTTGAGCTTCCTGGAGTTGGCGATAATGGTTTTGAAGCTATGGGGAAGGCACATAGTCAGCGAGGTCAGGTATACGCTTTCAAGAGAGATCGGCGTGCAGAAGTCGAGTTCAGGGCAGCGTTAGTACATTTTGAAGAAGCATCTGCTAATTACAAAATTACGCAATCTTATCTATTACAGTATTATCTTGATACGGGAAACATGGAAGCGTATCTTGAAGAAGCTGAAGGATATTTTGGCGGAAAAACAAAGTTAATCGATCAATTGAAATATATTATGGATGAAGGTTCAAAGAATGATTCACTAATCAATATGAAATATGCGTTATACATATACGTTCGAGCATTATACGTGTTTAGGCTTTTTGAATTGACTGAAAAAGTATGGTCGGAACTTCAAAATATTGAAGTGAAATTTGGAAAGAAAATACATAAAAAGGAGTGGGCGCTGACAGGACATCCTGGCGAAATTATTTTCAAGTATATGCGCTTAATTGCTCTTTCTCGAGATGAAAAAGATCTTGAACTGAAATATGCTAAAAAAATGTCGGATTGTCTTATTTATCATGGGGCTACAGAAGATGTTGTATGTAAGTTTGGAGAAATTGAAGTGATGAATAAAATGGGAAATATAGAAAGAAGAGATATTTTATCACTTGAACTTTGTGGCGAACTTGCAGAAAACTATTGTGCATTTGCAGATCTGGTAGTTTCAGAAGATGGGGAGGCCAGATTTAAATGGTTAGAGGAAAAAATCACTTTCATGTATCGATAAGCAAGATAAGAAATAGTGGAAGAGGAAGGAAAAAATTATGAATTTTGATAATTTTGATGGAATTGATATAGTTGATAAAATATCATTACTTAGGAATTGTAAATCGGCTGAAAGAAATATAATGATTTCTCCGTACAATGCGATTGCAAATTCAAGGGCTGCATTGGAAATATTGTGTAAGGGATTAATAAAGAAGAATAATGTCGAACAAATTAAGCCGCAGCCTAAGATTTGTAAAAATTGCAATATGCCTATTGAAGATACAGTAAATCTTCCACCTAATTTAGCCACAATGATTGATACCTGCCTAAAAGAAGGTCTGTTTACGAATGAAGATGCAGCTGCACTTATTAGAAAAAATGGAAATGATACTCTACATGCAAATAAGGGGGCACAGAAATTGCATGTAGTAAATGCGAAGAACATTGAGAAGGCTGGTTCGTGTGTACAAGCCCTTTATACACTTTTTAAGGAAGTGTTTGGACAAGAGTTGTTAGTTCCAGACTTCGATTTAAATAAGGTTCCATTTGGATATTATGAAATTGTAAGAGCTGTTCCTAAGGCACCAAATGAAGTTATCTGTGGTGATAATAATTATTTTGTAAAGGATCCACAGGAAAACTACTATTATTTTCAGGTCTTTCATCGTAATAGTATGGAGGAAAGAGATAATGAACTGGGAGCAAGAGGAGTGCTTACAGGAAATAAGATAAAGGAAGATAAAGGAAGAAAAAGTTATTTATTAGATGTTCATTATCCTAGTAATGTGCTTGCGGAATCCGATAGGGAGTACATAGCGTATTCTGTGTACTCTGATAGTAAACTGCTTTCGGAGATAGACCATCCTAAGTTCACCGAGAGAGAAATAGTGCAGATTGCAATTGATTTGACGAATATACTTATTGAACTTCAAAGTATAGGACAAGGTATATCTTTGCGAAATATTCAAGCGGGGAATGTAATCGTGACGCCTTGCGAAGGTGGTTATATGGCCGGAATTGTTAATATGGAAACGGCGAAAATACAAGGATATAATGCGACTGTTTATAAGAGCATTGAGTCTTCATTTTCAGAAAATCCATATATGCCGCGTGAAGTGCGTCAAGGAAATGAGTCTGAAAATATTCAATGGGAAAAGGCTGATATATATTCTGTTGCAAAAATAATGGTTTACTGCAAGGAGCCAGCCGAGGTAAAAAGTGAAGTTGATGAGGATTTTATTTACGATAGTTTTTCTGAGAAAGTTGGAGATCTTCTGATAGATACATTTGAAAGTTCTATTAATATGATTGATGAACCAGCTGATTTTAAGGAGAAACTTGAGGATGCAGTTAAAAATTTATAATAATGAAAATACATACGTAGTAAATGGTCCTGTATATGTTAATGAAACAACAAAGATATGGTGTGGAAAGATATCAGACGGAGAGTTTAAAGGAGCTTTCGTTAAAATATTAAATTATGGGGAACTTGATGATAAGGCAGCAAAAAACGAATTGAAAAACGTGCTGCGAGAAGAGGTTAATACATTAAAACAAGTTTCCAAATGTAGTAAGAGAGTACCAAGTGTAAAAGACTATTGGGATGATACGAGGGAAAGCAGATATGTAGTCATCATGGATACCATGCCTGGAGTTTCTCTTAGAGCCTGGTTGGATAAACATCAGCGGGATGAGCTGCAAGCAAAAGATATATTTATACGAAAATGCTTAGTAATACAAATATGTGAAATCATGCGTGATATAAGCAATAAATATCCCGTTCTTGTTCATAGAGATCTTAAGCCGGAAAATATATTTGTAAATTTTAATAAAGAAACAAAAAAATGGGATATTTACATCATTGATTTCGGATGTGCCAACCTAAACTATATAAGAAATATTGGAACAACAAATTATCAGGCTCCGGAGCAGCTGGGAATAAGAAATACACGAGTAAGCATTACGAATAAGACGGATATTTTTGCTATTGGACAAATTATGTATGAGATGCTGTTGGGACGAGTACCAACAATAGGTGTAGAATACCAGTATAAGGCCAGACAAGATGCATGGATTCAGATTCCGCAGCTTCCAGCATATCTAGAGAAGATATCCGGAGTTAAAGAGATGGTAGACATAATAAATAAGATGACTAGCTTTGAAATAAATGACAGGTTAACATATGGAGATATAATTCGTAATTTAAAACATATTAAAATTGGGAAGTACGATGGAAGATAGCAATGAATGATTTTATTAAATTACATCCGAAAAACTATAAAGAAGTATCTGATAAAATTATTTTTTACATTAATGAGCAAAAAGTTTCTCAAAACAATTTTGAGGGTATTTTCAAAGAACTTCGAGCTAGTAAAACATTAGTTGTAACATCATATGAAAAGAATGCTTCTTCTGAAAGAAGATATTCTGTATATGTAGGACACTATGTGTTGAATTTTTTTGGCAGTGATTATCTGAATTTGCAGTGCACTAGTGTCTTATACGGAAAAAAAGCGGTAGAAAAAAAAGACAATTTATATAGAACTAAGATTTTTACTATTATACCTTCTGGCGGTGTTTTCGTTGTCTATAACAAAGAAATACATCCTTCGGTGTCTGATAATTCATGGAAAATGGAACAAAGTGTTCTTAATAACCTGTTGGATTCTATGGAGGCTTATTTTGAAGCGGATGATGCGAATGAAGACGGTTCTGATGCTAAGAAAGAAAAAATCAAAATTTCAGAACGATTTAGACGAAATATTATTCGTCCTTTTCGTGATTATACAGACAAGGAAAACTGGGTTGAACAATATAAGCAGGCACTGGGCGATGGAATAGGGTATTTTCGGAGAGAATTTATTCGTAAAAATGATAAGGGACCAGTCTATGGATTTTACTCCACCGATGCCAATGCAAATCCGGAAAATGGAGCTTTTAGTATAGGAGATAGAGTTACAGTAATAGATACAAATGGAACAGAGCATGGTGTATATACTGGTGTCGTAGAAGATATTGATGATGAAAGTGATGACGCTGTTATTTTGTCGATTGCAATTTATCATCAGGCAGATGATATTGATATACCATTAACTGGGAAATTAGTAATGGCTGTCAATGATACTCAGACGCGAGTGAGGAGTAAAGTCATTCGCAGTATGGAACGCTGCAAATTGGAATCAAAATATATGTATCATGTATTTGATGATTTTTCAGTAGATGGTTATGAGGAAATACAGGATGATTTAAAGGATTATCTGGTTGAGAAGATGGCAAGTCAATATCCACCGAATCAGATGCAGCTTGAGGCAATTATAAAAGGAATATTAACAGAAGATTTATTGCTGGTTCTAGGTCCTCCAGGAACTGGAAAAACAACAGTAATTAGTTTCTGGGTTGAATATTTTATAAAAAAGGGCTTACGAGTTTTAATATCTTCGCAGAATAATGCTGCAGTAGATAATGTTTTGGCAAGATTTGGAACTATGGCGGAGACAGTTAGACTGGGTAATGAAAATAAAGTTCAGGATAATTGCAAGGCTTATCTGCCACAAAATAAAATTGCTGCTATGCAGGATTATTACAACCAAAATTATGATCGTGTCCAGGAAGAACTGGAATATAATAAGGAGGAGATAAGACGATACAAAGAGCGACTTGAGATATATAAGAAGCTATATGAAACTTACTTTGAAAGAAAAAAAGTATTAGATGAATATATAGCAATGAATAGTGAAAATATGCGGCGTATAGCGGAGTTATATGAAAATGTAGAAAAAATTGAAAAAGAACTAGAGGCATTATTGGAATATAGAGCTCGTAAAGAAATCTTTTTACAAGTATATGAAACAAAAAGTTTTTTGGTAAGGCTTTTGAGAAAAAGATATTTTAATCGGGCAAAAGCGGAACTTGAAGAGGGAGAACCTTATTTAAAAACGCTTAGAGAAAAATATGTGCAGAGTATTGATGCTTATAATTCTATGACAAAGGTAGCTGAACAGCAAAACCTTGAGTATAGAGATAAGAATGTTGAGAGTGCATATAACGAATCATTAAGACTCTTGAAAGAATATTCACAGAAGACCTCAACGGATGAATTTTTGCCTAAATTTAGAGGAGAGATTTCTAAGCTTTATGATACCCCTTGCTTCGAAATTGAGCCAAGTAATAATTGGACAATCATAATGTCCGAAGCTGAAGCATTAGCTTCGCTTGAAAAAATCATTTCAAAGATGTCGAGGGCACTTGGTGAGTGGAATGATATTGTTAATAACGAGCGGAATGATATTATGCAGAATGCATTATTAGAGACGTGCAAAATTGTGGGGGCAACCTGTATAGGTATTAATTCTAATAAAGATTTTGCGAATGTTAAATTTGATGTGGCTATTATCGATGAGGCTGGGCAGATTCAAATTCATAATGCGTTGATTCCTATGAGCAGAGCTAGAAAAAATTTATTATTAGGCGATTATAAACAAATTCCACCGTGTGCAAATGATGATGTAGTTGCCGCATGTGAGGCAGATGAAATCGACACCAAACTTTTGAATATGAGCTTCTTTGAATACATTTTCGAGGCTATGCGAAAAAAGACAATTGATAGACTTGAGAGTCAGGGCTTAGATAGAAGTTTGATACTTAAACCGGTGCTAGAGGATTATGAGGCTGAACCATATAAAAAATTTGAACCGGAAACTGTTCAAGATATGATAAAACGGGTAACAGAAGATCCTAAAAAACTGGTTAATCTTAATAGTCAATTTAGAATGCCAGGAAATATTTCTGATATTATATCCGAATGGTTTTATGAAGGAAATTATCATTCTAGCTATAACATGGATAAATTTTCTGCTATTGTTCCGGGGACAGATAAGCCCCTTGTGGTAATTTCTACAAGCAAGGCTAAGAAACGAAAAGAAAGTCAACCGGCTAGCAAAATGGGATATCAAAATTTATATGAGGCTGAACTTATTGCCAATATGGTTGCTGATATTGTGGAGTCACAGCAGGAGAAGGCTAAAGGGGAGTACTTAGAGAAGATTGAAGACAATATAGGAATTATTTCAGCATATGGTGCCCAAGTTCGACTTATAAGAGAGCGTTTAAGCAAGAAAAAGCTTGGAATTAAAGAATCACAAATAAGAAGTATGGTTGCTTCGTTAGATAGTTTTCAAGGACAAGAGCGACCGTTAATTCTTTATAGCTTGACACGTAGTACGACATATAAAAAGTCTGAAATGGGAAGAGTTGGTTTTATGAAAGAACTTAGAAGATTAAATGTAGCTTTTACACGTTGTCAGAAACAGCTTGTGATAGTGGGAGACATTGATTATCTTACACAATGTATGAACATGGAAGCATTAAAAGATGAAGGAACGGAATGGCCTTGTGCACATCAAGAGGAAACGGAGATTATTGATAATGATACTATAAATCAATGTGCAGAATGTCCGGCTATATGTGAACGTAAATTTGCGAGATTTATGAGATTATTAATGCAGCACGTAGATGCAGGGGCTGGTAATAGTTTTCAATCTGAGGATTTTTTTAGAAGGAATGCGTAAATGAAAAAAACAACGAAAGACATTCGGGAAGAGTCAAAAAAGATTTTTCTTGAATATGTAGGCGAAAATTCAAATTTAAGACTTTTGTATTTTCATACTTTTTTATGCCCGATTGCCATGGCAGAAGCGATGGTTAAAGAACATATTATAGAAGATTATGGTGCTTTGGAATTGCTGGTTCTTCGACTATATGAAGCGGGATTTCATGATAGTAAAGAGATTGCCTCATTATCAGGGATGAAGGAGACTATGATTGAAAGAGTCCTAAGCAGTGAAATTAATGTTTATCATCATATAGACATATCTACTGGAGAAATTACTGATATGGGATGGCAAACGCTTAAAGAAAATGAACAAGGCAACTCGGTTAGTCATGTCATGTATGATACTCCTAGGCGTCTGCAGATAGAGGCTGCTACTGGAACGGTGATTCCAAGCTTTCTGGAAGAAAATAATATTAAGCGTTTGAAGTCTGTTCTCGAAGAACGTGCTGACGGAGTGGTGCCACGTGAATCTGTTGAGTATGATGAGGAGTTACGTAATGAAATTAATGAACGATTGCTTGAATATAAGCATATGGACATCTTAAATGAAGGCGATACAATCAAATCTATTGAGTCTTTGCGAACAACGCAAATATATTATAGGTGGGCATATCTTGTTAAATTTGAAGGCATGAAATATCCGATGGTTGTTATGCAGGGAAATAAATCAATAAGTAACGTTAATGCTGAGTCCATAAAAAATGGAAATTATGGGACAAAGGTTGTTCAGCCATTATCCATATCAGAAACAGATGCAGCTTTTTTGAAAGAAAATGGATTTGTATTTGAGGATGTATTGGTCAGAAGAGATGACGTATTTGAATATTTGAATGAGAAAACGTTGAACTTTAGATTCCAGCAAGAGCAGACAGAGATAGAAATTGAAGATGAAAATGCAGTGTTTGAAGATGAACGTATCGTAGAAACAGAGGATGCAGAATTGGAGGCTGAAAAATGAGTGAAAAAGGCATTGCAACTTTTTGGGAATGCGAGTGCTCAGCAAAAAATCCATTAAGATTTAGAAAATGTAAAGCTTGTGGACGTGATATGCCTGATTCGTTTGCACATAAGATTTATTATGAGGAACTTAAAGCACAGAAAGCATTCGTTTTTGTAGAAAATGCAGAGAAATCTAAAATAAGATGCTTGAAAATAGGAAGTTTTTTGGAAGGATGGGAGAACGCAATAGTACCGATAATGATAATGTTAGTAATTATGTTAAATGGCAGAAGAATTTGTTTGGACAGTGGTACTGTTTATAATTGTACATATGAACATTTAGTTGAACGTCAAGAACGACTATTGACGGAAGCAGATAATTTCCAAGGAACAATGACCGGTCTGAAAAGTACTCCATTAGTATTTGGAAAGATATGTTCTGATATTATAGATAGAATCGAAGATGTAAGTGAAGGGGTAGTAGATAAACAGGAAGAATCTAGAAAATATATAAATCAAAAAAAAATAGAGCGTACAAAAACAAAAATAGAAGGAGTTATCGAATATGTTACAAACAAATTTGAATAATTTTTTTATTATAACTTCAGTGGTCGTAGGGCTGTTTGCAATTCTTTTAATATGGGTGTATCTATGGGAAACATCTCGCGGATTAAAAATTACAGAGATTCAGATTTATAAAAATTATGTGAATTGCTCATTTGCATTTGCGCTGGTGATGCTTGTTATTCTCTGGATTACCACCCAAGGGTTGGATTCAAAATTAATGATCTGTTTTTTGATTTTAACTGTAGGTTGGATAGTTACTGCAATTGGAACTTTAATTTTTTCTGCTATTGTAAAAAATAGTGTAGAAGATAAGCGGGCTATGAGAGAAGCCATATTACCATGTATTTTTAAAGTAATAATCATGGTAGCAGTTTTATGGTTGGTTTATTAATAATCATGTAAAGTGCAAGTGATATCCGTTTGCAGTATGCGCTCCATACAACCAGTTTTAGAGAGCAGCCACTTTCTGATAAGACACTCAGCCATTTTCATGAAAATCAGCGGACAGATCCAGAGGCAACTGTTTATTGTAAAATACATAACAAAAGGTTAAGACATTGCAAATTTATAATATCAGAAAGCTATTGTTTTTCCTTTTATATGCAAAGAAAATGGTTTATGGTTCATAATGTAATAACCAAGCAAAAGTGAGAAATAGGAATATACAGGGTAAATCGGTGCTACTTCTGCCAAGCCATATACAAGAAAGGAGAAGAGTAAAACCAAGAAGACTGTATTTTGCTCACTGGAAGCCTTATAAATGGCATATGTAATAGCTGCTACAATAATGATAAAGGCAGCAATTCCCCAATGTAGTCCAATATAAGAAAACATCATGTCGAGGCAGTCTTCATCCTCTATAGGAAATCCATAGAAACCAACGCCACCATTTCTTAGATAGAAAGTAGTGGTCAATTGAATTCTTGAGAGCATGGTTCCGTCATGTTGTAAAAATAATTCCGGTTTGCGGATATATAAATAACTTCCGATAAATGGAATACAAACACATAGAAGAAATGCTCCGGATGTAAATAGTACCATCATTTTATGAAACCAGTTTTTTGGTATGACAATTGACAATAAGTGGATGACAATCAGCATAGCTATAACAGCTTCTGCAGTTCTGCTGTTGGCTGTCAGATCCAGAAAGATGATAAAACCTGCATAAAGGATGCAGTCATACCATTTTTTACATTCTTTTCGGAGGTACATGATATCCATTGCCAAAAGTAAAAAATCTAATCCCATCATATTAGCATGAGTCCAACCGAAAAATGTACGTGTTCTTCCGCCAATCCATACATTTATCTTATTGATCATTAATCCCATAAAAGGTAGGGTGAGAAACAAGGCGCTGCGTACAATACGGACATACAAATCTAATTTTACAATTTTTTTTATTTCAATATTTTTGGCGCAGCAGAGGAACATCATTGTGCCGAAAATATTGTAGAAGTCATAATTGTATTGATAACTCTTATAACATAAATAGAGCAATACAATAAGAAAAAAACAATCCAGAACAGAATTTTTTTGAAGAATAACTTTTACTAGCAGTAGAATCAAAAGAATATGATAAAAGAGTGTAACCTGATTCCAATATTGAGGAACAGTCTGGCGCATGAAACTGAAAAGTGGGTAATACATTCCAAGCAGAAAATAGAGAATGTATAAAAAGATTGTAGAAATCTCATTGCGTTGTTTGAATTTTTCTATTAATATATTCATAAGTGTATTCTCCTTAATATAATCAGTATATAATTGATTATAACATAAGAGTTTTTTTGTGAAAAGAAAATGAGAAAGGCAGATTGTTGAAAATGGGAAAAAAGCTGCTTAGTATTATCATTCCATGCTATAATGAAGAAAAGACAGTAGAAACCATATATGTTGCTATTACGGATACAATGGATATGCTGCCACAATATGATTATGAAATATTATTTGTAAATGATGGATCCAAAGACAATACATTGAACAAATTGACCGGATTATCAGAAATGGATGTGCATGTGAAGTATTATTCATTCTCAAGAAACTTTGGCAAAGAGGCGGCAATTTATGCAGGTCTTACGAATGCAAGAGGAGATTATGTAGTGACAATGGATGCGGATATGCAGGATCCTCCGGCACTTCTGCCGGAGATGACCCGTATACTTGAGTCAGGAGAATATGACAGTATTGCGACAAGACGTGTAAGCCGTAAGGGTGAACCGGTGGTACGCTCTTTTTGTGCCAGATGTTTTTATAAATTGATACGGAGGATATCCGATGCGGATATTGTGGATGGAGCCAGGGATTTTCGAATGATGACGAGAGATATGGTAAACAGCGTACTTGCTTTATCAGAGTATAATCGGTTTTCAAAAGGTATTTTTGGGTGGGTTGGTTATCGGACAAAATGGTTAGAGTATGAGAATATAGAACGTTCAGCCGGGGAGACAAAGTGGAGTTTTTGGAAACTTTTTGTCTATTCTCTGGACGGAATTGTTAATTTTTCCAATGTACCGCTGATGATCTCGTCCTACCTTGGAATATTGATGACGTTTATTTCTTTTGTGGCGATTATCTTTATTATTGTACGAAAACTTATTTTTGGAGATCCGGTCAGTGGATGGCCATCCCTGGTATGTATCATTACATTTGTTGGCGGCATTCAATTGTTCTGTATGGGAATTATGGGACAATATCTTTCAAAGGCTTATATGGAAGTGAAGAAAAGACCGCATTACATAATTCAGAAAAGTAATGATAAAGAAGCGGAAAAAAATAAGTGAGTCTGAACATGAATTTGTGTTTATCAAAACAGGAGAAAAAAAGAATAGAAAAAGTGCTGCCGATCTGAAATCTTTTTCAAATCGGCAGCACTTTTTTATTCTTCTGGAAGTTTTACCACAATAATGTCATGAATTACTCCAATACAGTTTTTTGCTGGATAGACATCGAGATTCTGATAAGCTTCGGTCTGTTTGATAGCAGCAATCTCTTCAGAACAGGCCTGGTCAAGCTGAATACCGAAACAGTAATTCCACATAGCGAAATAATGGAAATCAAGGTTCAGGAAGTTATCCTGATCTACACCAATAATGTATGGTACAGTACCACCAATATTGGAAGAATAGGTGTGGTAGCTTCCAATTACGGCGACCTTGGTTATTTCAGGAAATTCGTCCAGATTTTCTATGCGGTCTAATACGTTGCTGGCAATACTATAACTTTTTTCGTAGCTAAGATTCATCTCATTATAACAAATATTAGCATTTCGGATGTTATAGAAAGAAAGATAACAAAGTATAACGATTCCGGCAGATTTTATAATTTTTTCAAAACGCGTTTTTACACAGCCATGTTCAAGATAGCAGAGCAATAACAGATAAATAAAGCAGGCACCCATCTCCATCAGTGTGTGATACCAGACATCGGATGATACAAAAAATAAAAAACATACAGTAAGAGGCAGGCAGATGATACAGAGTATTCCGGTAAGGCAAGCAAGTGGCTGCCTATACAATTTATTTTTCAAAATCAGATAGACAGTGCAGAGTAGGAGCAGAGCAAATACAATGCGGTTGGCATATCCATACCAATATACGTTGAGAGCTTCATTGAAAGAAAACAGGTGAGATAACTCATTATAAACTTTAGTAAAAGCCTGCCGGTATTCCCATAAGGAAAGAAGATGAATCTGTCCGATTCCCTGATATTCGGTTAATGTGATATGATAGTATGCATTAATAATAGCAGAAGCTATTTTGTAAAAGAGGAATCCTCCAAGCAGAAGAGGGATATATTTCCAGTTGTTTTGCAGAAAGGACTTGAAATCTTTCTGCTTTATAAGCAGGTCACATACAATCATAACAAGCAGAATGCAGAGCATGACACTGATGTATGCCTGATAAGTTCCAATGCTTAATCCAATGCAGATAATACCTGGAAAGATACCGTATCTATATCGCCAGGTCAGATAAATGCCTAGCACAGCCATTAAAAATGCCATCATGTAACCGTCAGCAGTGAACATAAATGCGAAGGATGCTGTGACGGTAGGGAAAGAAACAATGAGCAGGGCGAGCAATACGCAGGATGCGCATTCCTGTAATTCGAAAAGTTCAACAAGCAGTATGCTTGCAAGGCTGATATAGAGCAGGGACAATGCACCATTCACCCAGGGCATATCATATTTGGAAGAGATTTTACTGAAAAATTCAAGAAAACATCTTCCGGAAGAGTAAGTAGCACCGGTTCCGGCAAAGTTATACATAGAATCCCAGGATGGCAGAAAGTTGAAAAAACGATAGGCATGAGCCAGCATTCCACCAATCCATGTGGCGAGAAATGTAATTTTCCATTGCTTTTTTATATGGAGTGTTCGATTAAAAATTTTTAAAGTTGTTTCATTCATAAAAGGTATCCTTTTCTACTACAATATATTTATGGTTAATATCCCTTACAGCCAGTAAGGAATTATCC
>OOCJ01000024.1_pt1 | contig 132956 bp, 142 predicted proteins | sample 1671481 | NCBI WGS metagenome assembly OOCJ01 (sample SAMN06348161, study PRJEB24527) | human gut metagenome | biome: human gut; feature: ankylosing spondylitis patient; material: feces | host: Homo sapiens | place: China | collected 2015-10 | reverse complement strand
AGAATGAAAGAGGATAAAGAAAAAGAAGATAAAAAAACAGAAAATATGATTGCTATAGAAGCGACAACTAAAAATAAGGTAGGTTTTGATACATATGCATAGTATCAATTTCTATAATTTTGAAGAAAGAAAAGATTACAAACAAGGTATTGAAGGTAGTGGAGAGAATTGCCCGGAATGAAGTGGAAAAAACAGTTCTTGGCAGGACGGCAGAGTGTTCAGCGATTTATCACCAGCCGAAAAGACCGAAGAAAAGGGAAAACTAGGTCAGAATAATGAAATATTTTGTGGAGTGTTGCGGTTGTGATTATCGTAATGGCAAAACAAAAGGAGTAAGATAACTCCAAAAGTGTTATCTTACTCCAATAAATCAATTAAAGGTTACTGCTTGGGCTTCGGATGGAGAGAGTAGGTACGGTTCTGACTGACAGAAGAACCGTGGAAATAATATGCAGATAACAAGAGGCAATTATTCAAATCAACACGCTCGTGAGATTATTGGTGAGGAAATGGAAAAAATCTCAAAGATAACTTCAAGATCAGCTTTAGCAGCAACCTATCTTGAAGAACATAAATCAAGAGGAACGGATGAAATTCCTGAAAACTTAAGCGAGAAGATGTATGATGCAATCTTCTCGTTTAAGGAGAAATACGCAATGTTTCATTCTGATGCAGATAACTTATCGCAGTTATTGATTAGTGTTAAAATTTCATAGGTAAAAGCAGCTTTTAGAGGAATATATTGAGGAACAAATACAGGCTCGTAAGGACATACTGGAGTTTCGCAAAGAAGAGAATTTTAAGCATAAAGAGCAAAATATCGAACTTAATAAAAAGGCATTGGCGCTGAGGGCTTATAATCAGCAGATTTTAGAAAAACATTAAGCAAGATATGAGTAGGATAATCTGTTTGTTGTCGAGTTCAAACGTAAAAAGACCAGATAACAGATAGTGTCTGTTGTCTAATCTTTTTTATGCCATTTTCTGCAAGGGGCATTGATGATATGTGCCAAATGTTTATATTGAAAACAAATTTTCAAGTGAGGTAATAGAGATGAATATATCAAATGCTATCAATACGGTAAGCGTATCTGGAAGTTCTAGCAGTAGTGCTAAAAAAACTTCTGAAAAGAACAAGTGGCAATTAACAGATTCATTAAAAGAAAAAATTGTTGAATTGGCTAAGAAAGATGCGAAAAACAACATATATATGGGAAATGAGTTTATGAACTTGCGGAAAGCAGAGGTCGCTAAAGTGGCACCAAATCGGGCAGCACTGATAGGTAAGTTCAACCAATCAATGAGTTCTGGAAATATGGGTGATATGAAAGAAATACAAGAAGCAGACAAAAGATGGCTGTGTATTTTATTTGGGATACCATATGAGGCTGAATATCAAGGAGAGGGAACTGGTTCTGCGCTCCATATATATAATGAGGAAGGGGAAGAAGTTCTTACATATACTCAAGGAGTAGGGTGGCATGAGAAAGAGACAAAAGCAGAAACGGGAGTACATTCAGCGTTAAAATTAGCATATTATGAGGCATACCATGATGCAAGAAAAGCACTGAACACTGGAACAAATGTGGAAATCACAAATGAAAATGTTGTGGTGCAAAGTAATTTCGATATGAAAGCATAAGACAATTAACAGGAAAATTTCAATGAGCTTTTTAAGTAGAATTTTGTTATCAGATTGGAAGTGATCGTATGGGAAAATGTTAGTTCTGACATTTGAAGATAATGAGGATGATATGATGAACCGCATATTATCGTTGATAAATACCAGAGAGGAAATCATTCAGATGTCAGGTATGAATTAGCATCTGTTGAATTTCAAAGGTCTTATGATAGATGAGGTTCAACGGGTGATTATTCGGGAAAATCAGGAGATTGAGCTTACGTATACGGAGTTTGAGATTTTCAAGCTTCTTGCAAAGCATCCGGGAATAGTGTTCAGCAAGGAACGGATTTATGACATTGTGTGGAAGGAATCATATTCCGGTGATTACAACATCGTCATGAGCCATATCCGTAATATTCGGGAGAAGATAGAGGATAACCCAAGCAAGCCAACCTATATACAGACTGTTTGGGGAGTCGGCTATCGGTTCAATAAAAATTTAACTCCCTTTTCGAAATTGTGTGTCTGAATGAAAAACATGTATAATTCTGCATTTTTGATGTATAAATCTACATTAAGGTTAATTTAAAAACGAATTTGTTTGAAATTTCACCAAATCAATGGAGGTGTTTGATTATGAAAAAAAGAATAATTGCAGTAATTGTAATTTTAGCTGTATTAGTAGCTCTATTCTTTATTGGCACAGGTTTTCAAAAAAGAATGGATGTCGTATTAGTTGATTACTCTGTATCAGAGGATGGAACGGAGATCACGCTTGATGTAGGAATTCCAACATCTACAGGATATATCAGAGGATTTAAAGACAATGGAAGTGGAGTAAAACCACATTATCTTACATTTTTTTCGACGTTTGGTGGAATAAACAGTCCGATTGGAGCAGAGCATAGCTTCCAATTAGAGCTTACTTCGGATGATACAGAAATTTATTTTAACAGACCGGAGGGAGGTTACGAGTTGATTTTAGTGAAAGATGAAGAAACAGGTCAATGGCTCAGACCAAGTGGAATAGGTGAAGAAAATAACACTATTTTTGAAGCAACCATTCTTGAAATTCGTGATAATTATTTTTTAGTAGAACCAGTAGAGGGTAGTCAAGAATTAAACAATGCAGATCTGATTACAGTACCAATGAAAAACATAGGTACTGCTCCACAACCAAATGTTGGTGACATTATTGAAATAGCATATAACGGAGAAATTGCAGAAAGTTATCCAGCACAGATAACAGAGGTTTACGGTATCAAAGTTGTCAAAGAAGCAGAACAATGGGATTTAATTCCTATGGTCATGGTAAATGGCGAGTTATATATTGACACAGGTCATGAAAGTACAGTAGAAGCCCGTTGTGGTGTTATGGATGGAGAGATTACGTCAGAAGTAGACGGAAGTGAAAAGCCAACAAAAGACAATCAATCTAACTTTGGTACAGGCTATGGATATCAATATGGTTCACAAGAAGGCATAATCGAGATTAATATGAATGAAAAATGGTGGGTTTTTGCAACAGAAAAAGTCCTGGCCAGTAGTGAACTTATGATAGACCCAGTTGCAGTAGTAAGTATTCATAATGTTTTCACAGGAGAAAATACGAACATCACTGAAAATGAGGATATCAGAACTATATCTAATATATTATGTGGTGATGCATGGAATACAGAAGGTACAACTGATTGTTTAAGCAACATTGAAATTACAATCAACGAAGAAACATACAAATATCATTCCGATTGTGGTACATTCAACGATAATGTAAATCAGAACTATTTATCACTGGATGACGAAAGGAAAGCTGTGGTAAATGCCATTTTTTCAGAGTATATATCACTCACAGCCACAGAAGTTCCAGCAGAATAAATTTTACAAAGGCTACCCGGTCAAAAAAATTGGATAGCTTTTATTATGTTTTAAACCTAAACTCAATTTCAATCCAGTCAGCAAAACTAATCTTTATCATATCCAAGCAAATCAATAGCTCAAATTGCATTAACTTCTTAAAATGTATAAATAACAGGATAGTTTGGGTTAAGTAATATCAGAAACACTTTTCCGAAAAGGGAGAAATTTAATAGCATAGAAACAGACAATTAAGAAACAAAAACAATGGCAGACGCTAAAACAGAAAAACAGAAAGTACAGGAAATAACGGAGAAGTTGGAGTAGGGTATCAAGGAACTTTTTGAAAGCGAGAAGTACAAGATTTATCTGAATACCATGTCAAAATTTCATAATTACAGCTTTAACAACACAATGTTAATTGCAATGCAAAAGCCTGACGCTACGTTAGTGGTCGGATTCAAGGAATATACTTTGCCGAATAAACAGGGGGGACGATAATGCAGGATGTTATGAATGTTAATCAGAAAGAATATAAAATTGTGAAGTTATTAGGACATGGAAAAGGTGGTTATTCCTATTTGGCAGAACGGGAAGGTAAATTTTATGTGTTAAAACAGATACACCATGAGCCATGTGAATATTACTCATTTGGCAATAAAATCGAAGCAGAACAAAATGATTATAACAGACTGTTGCAGACAGGAATCAGAATTCCAAGAATGTTAGACATTGATGTAGCAAATGAAAGAATATTAAAAGAGTATATTGACTATGAATGTAACAATTACATGGATGAATGGAATTTTGAAAATTGGGGGATTAAGTACTGGTCTAAGACAACGGAATTTATTGATTATATGGAGCAGCATTAGTTATGTAACTCAAGATTTTGTTCAATCCAAATCTCTTATAATCCTCAAAACTTGTTGATTTTACACGAAAAAAACTATACTATAGATAGTACCTATTATTAGAGTCAGAGCGTAGAGCAGAAAAAGATACGAGGAAGTAATGATGAGAACAGAAGATAAAACAAGAATGACAGAGGGAAGCATTTCCAGAAAAATTATTTTATTTGCGATTCCGCTGTTTCTTGGAAATTTGTTTCAGCAATTGTATAACACGGCAGATTCACTGATCGTAGGAAATTATCTCGGCAGCAATGCGTTGGCGGCAGTCAGCTCATCCGGGAATCTGATTTTTCTGATGGTTGGATTTATCAATGGCATCGCAATGGGTGCAGGTGTTGTAATTGCCAGATATTATGGAGCGAAAGACAAGGAAAATCTGGAGAAATCAATCCACACAACGGTTGCGTTTGGAATTGCAGCAGGAATTGCATTGACAGTGATCGGCATGCTTTTAGCACCGAAGATCCTGGTGTTGATGGGAACACCCGCAGAGGTGCTTCCGGAATCTATCACCTATTTCCGCACTTATTTTGCAGGCTCTATCGGAGTGATCATGTACAATATTTTTGTAGGGATTTTGCAGTCGGTTGGAGACAGCAGACATCCGCTGATTTATCTGATCATTTCTTCCTGTATCAATGTGGTGCTGGATATTTTCTTTATTTCAGGATTGGGGATGGGAGTCGGTGCAGCCGCTTTGGCAACAGCGATTTCCCAATTTGTAAGTGCATTCTTATGTCTGATCCATCTTCTGAGAGCAAAAGAAGAATATAGGCTTCAGTTAAATAAAATCCGTTTTGACAGCCAGATGCTGTGGCAGATCATACAAAACGGTGTGCCGTCCGGTTTTCAGAATTCTGTGATCGCCATTGCGAATGTTTTTGTGCAGACAAATATCAATGCATTTGGGAAAATGGCGATGGCGGGATGTGGATCTTATTCCAAAATCGAAGGATTTGCGTTTCTGCCGGTGACCTGTTTTACGATGGCGCTGACCACTTTTGTCAGCCAGAACCTTGGTGCAAAGCAGTATGACCGTGCAAAAAAAGGAGCGAGATTTGGCGTTCTCTGTTCGATTATCATTGCAGAATTGATCGGAGTTGTGATTTATACAGCCGCACCGGTGCTTATTGCAGCCTTTAACAGTGAACCGGATGTAGTACATTATGGAGTTATGCAGTCGAGAACCATTGCATTGTTCTATTTTCTGCTGGCTTTTTCCCACTGCATCGCTGCGGTGCTTCGTGGTTCGGGAAATGCATCGGTTCCAATGATCGTCATGCTGTGTGTATGGTGTCTGTTCCGTGTAAGCTATATCACGGTTACGGTTCATTTTATCCCGGATATCCGCGTGATCTTCTGGGCGTATCCATTGACCTGGAGTATTAGTTCGGTCATTTTCCTTGCTTTATTTTTGCGTGGAAAATGGGTGTATGGGTTTGAAAAGAGAAAATAAGCAGCATATCCGGCGTAGGGGAAAAGCTTGACAATTTCAGCTTTACGTCTAAAATAATATCATATGAATTTGAATGAGACTGATGCATAAAAGAATGTATCAGTCTTATCTTATGCAGAGGAGAACCGGAATTTATGAAAAAAAGTGGAACCATGAAAAAAATGTTCACCTATTATAAACCTTACATGCGTGTGTTCTGGACAGACATGTTTTTTGCAACGCTCTCTGCGGCGGTTGCCCTGATCATTCCGCTGGTCGTGCGGTATGTGACCTACAATCTTGTGTACCGTGAGCCGGCAGAGATTTTGCATCAGGCAGCATACATTGCCATTGGACTGTTTGCGCTGGTGGCGGTTGACTGTTACAGTAAATTCTACATTTGTAATTACGGACATGTGATGGGAGCGAAAATCGAGTATGACATGCGTGCGGAAATTTTCGCACATTATCAGAAACTGTCCTTTTCCTTTTATGATGACCAGAAAGTCGGACAGCTGATGAGCCGTATCACAACCGATCTTTTTGATATCAGCGAACTGATGCATCATGGACCTGAGAACATCATTCTGTCCGTGATCAAAATTGCCGGAGCGCTGATCATTCTTGTGAACATCAGCCCGATGCTTGCAGTTGCGGCTTTTGCAATTCTGCCGTTCATGCTGCTCTATGCATTTGTCCTGAATAAAAAAATGCGTCTCGCATTCAAACAGAACCGTGTAAAAATTGCGGACATCAATGCGCAGATCGAGGATAACTTATCCGGTATCCGGGTGGTAAAATCTTTTGCCAACGAAGCGATTGAAAACCGCAAGTTTAAACAAGGCAATGACGGTTTCCTTGCAGCCAAGAAAAACAGCTATTTTTACATGGGAAGTTATCAGGCAGGGCTTGGAGCGTTTACGACACTCATTCAGGTCAGTGTGATCCTGACAGGTACGGTGCTGATCGCAAAAGGCAGTGTGGACGTCAGCGACCTTGTCACATTTATGCTCTATATCAGTGTGTTTACGGATCCGGTCCGCACCCTCATTGATTTCACAGAGCAGTTTCAGAATGGTTATACCGGATTTGAGCGTTTTCAGGAGATCCTCGCCGTTCATCCGGATATCGAGGACAAAAAAGATGCAGTGGAACTTAAGGATGTAAAGGGAGATATTACTTTTGAAAATGTTTCATTCCAGTATGAGGAAAACACGGAAAAAGTGTTGAACCATATCAGTTTAAATGTTCCGGCGGGGGCTTACATGGCATTGGTCGGTTCCTCCGGCGCAGGAAAAAGTACGCTCTGTTCCCTCATTCCTCGTTTCTATGACGTGACGGGCGGCGCAGTAAAAATCGATGGAAAAGATGTGCGTGATCTCACCTTAAAGAGTCTGCGCGACCACATCGGCATTGTGCAGCAGGATGTGTATCTTTTTGTTGGAACTGTTTTTGACAATATCCGTTACGGAAAACCGGATGCGACAAGAGAGGAAGTCATCGAGGCAGCAAAAAACGCCAATGCGCATGAGTTTATCATGTCACTTCCAAACGGTTATGAGACGGACATCGGACAGCGCGGGATCAAGCTTTCCGGCGGACAGAAGCAGCGATTGTCCATTGCAAGGGTTTTCCTTAAAAATCCACCGATCCTTATTTTTGATGAGGCAACCTCCGCACTTGACAATGAGAGTGAAAAAGTAGTACAGGATTCATTGGAGAAGCTTGCAAAAAACCGTACCACGTTTGTAATTGCACACAGGCTTTCCACCATCAAAAACGCAGAGAAGATCATTGTTTTATCTGAGGATGGTATCGAAGAATCAGGAACACATGAAGAACTGATGGACAGGAAGGGAACTTACGAAAAGCTTTACAATATGCAGTTCCACAAATAAAATGAAAGCAGCAGAAAAAGAGGAGAATTGATATGCCGGAACTTATCCGTAAAAAAAAGAAAATGTCATCGTTTGAGATGATCGCATTTGGATTTGCAGGAGTGATATTACTTGGAGCAATTATTTTAATGCTTCCGATCTCATCTTCTGCCGGAGTTGTGACACCGTTTGATAAAACTTTATTTACTGCGACATCAGCTGTCTGCGTGACAGGACTTGTGGTCGTGGATACAGGAAGCTACTGGTCGGCGTTTGGCCAGGCAGTGATCTTACTTCTGATCCAGACCGGTGGATTGGGAGTCATCACTGTGGTTGCATCTTTTTCAATGGTTTCCGGGAGAAAGATCTCGTTAATGCAGCGGAGTACGATGCAGGATGCGATTTCAGCACCGAAAGTAGGTGGAATTGTCCGGCTTACGAAATTTATTCTACAGGGAACCTTTCTGATCGAACTGATCGGTGCCATTCTCATGCTTCCTGTATTTTGCAGGGATTATGGATGGAAAGGAATCTGGATGTCAGTCTTCCATTCGGTATCGGCTTTTTGCAATGCAGGTTTTGACATACTTGGAACGACGGAACAGACATTTCCATCTCTGACAGGATATATTGCCAATCCATTGATCAATATTGTGATCATGCTTTTGATCGTGATCGGTGGCATCGGATTTCTGACCTGGGATGATTTTTGCACAAACAAATGGAACTTGAAACGTTACCGTCTGCAGAGTAAGATTATCCTCGTTACCACCGCTGTTTTGATTTTACTGCCGGCTATTTTTTTCTTTCTGAGTGATTTCGCCGGATTTTCTATGGGAAAAAGAATACTGGCTTCTTTTTTTCAGTCGGTAACTCTTCGAACAGCAGGATTTAATACGGCAGATCTTGGTGCAATGAACGATTCTTCCAAAGCGATTATGATTTTGATGATGCTGATCGGTGGATCTCCGGGATCAACGGCAGGAGGTATGAAGACAACAACGATCGCAGTGCTGATACTGAATGCGTTTGCAACATTCGGAAGAGAGCCGGAAACAGAGGTTTTTGGAAGAAGATTCGATAATACAGTAGTGAAAAATGCGGCAACGATCGCTATTTTGTATTTTTTCCTGTTTTTTGCAGGAGGAATCGCAATCAGTCAGATAGAACATGTTGCATTATCGGATTGTCTTTTTGAAACAGCATCGGCAGTGGGCACGGCAGGACTTACATTAGGGATCACAACGGAGCTTGGACTGGTATCACATCTGATATTGGTTGTTTTGATGTATCTTGGAAGAGTTGGCGGACTGACACTTATATATGCTGCAATTTCAGTAAAAATCCAGAGTGGGGCAAAAAGACCGCTTGATAAAATAACTGTTGGATAAAGGAGAAAATTATAATGAAAAATATTTTGCTTATCGGACTCGGAAGATTTGGAAAGCATGTTGCATACCAGTTGAATGAGCTTGGACATGAAGTGATGGCTGTGGATGAGAATGAAAATCTTGTCAATGAAATTCTTCCGTATGTCACAGACGCACAGATCGGTGACAGTACCAATGAGAATTTTCTGGAGTCGCTTGGAATCAAAAATTATGATATTTGTTTTGTGACGATCGGAGGCAATTTCCAGAATTCCCTGGAGACAACTTCTCTTTTGAAAGAACTTGGCGCTAAAATGGTCATATCGCGTGCAGAGCGGGATGTACAGGCAAAGTTCCTGCTTCGCAACGGAGCAGACGAGGTCATTTATCCGGAAAAACAGATCGCCAACTGGGCAGCGATCCGCTATACGGCAGATCATATCCATGATTATATCGAAGTGGATGATTCACATGCTATTTTTGAGGTGGAGGTGCCGGGAGGCTGGATCGGAAAAACGATCGGTGAACTGGATATCCGTAAAAAGTACAGCATCAGTATTCTGGCGATCAAAACAGACGGAAAGATGAATATGGCGATTGGCCCGGATATGGAATTAAGCAGTGAAGATACCCTTTTGGTTCTCGGTACATACAGGGATATGCAGAAGTGTTTTCGGATATAATGGATAAAAATAAACAGGGTATAAAATAATTATTAAAAATTGCACAAAATTTGCATTTTGTAAAATAATCGAGTAAAATAGGAATGTTCGGGCAGAAAGTGTGATCCGGACAGACAAAGATAATACAATGTAACCATGATAATCTGCATTCTGCATATTATCAAGACATAAAAAGGAGTGGATTTATTATGACAAAAATTGATATTATTTCCGGTTTCTTAGGAGCAGGAAAAACCACATTTATTAAAAAAATGATCGATGAGGTATTTAAGGGCGAGAAGATCGTTCTGATCGAGAATGAGTTCGGTGAAGTCGGAATCGACGGCGGTTTCTTAAAAGATGCAGGAATCCAGATCACCGAGATGAATTCCGGCTGTATCTGCTGCTCATTAGTAGGTGATTTCGGAAAGAATCTTCACGAAGTGATTGACAAATATCATCCGGACCGCATTCTGATCGAGCCATCTGGTGTCGGTAAGTTATCCGATGTTATGAAGTCTGTGATCGATATCGAGAAAGAGGAAGACGTTAAATTAAACGGACTCGTAACTGTCGTAAATGCTTTAAAAGCAAGCAAACAGATGAAAGCATTCGGTGAATTTTTTAATAATCAGATTGAATATGCTACAGTTGTTGTACTGAGCAGAAGCCAGAATGCAACACCTGAGCAGTTAGAACTTTGTGTAAAACAGATCCAGACATTGAATCCAAAGGCTGCAATCATCACAACAGCATGGGATGCGATCAAAGGCGAGCAGATCTTAAAAGTGATCGAGGGAGCAGATTCTCTTGAGATGAAACTGATGGCTGAGCAGCATGCCAAAGAAGAGGCAGAGGAGCATGAGCATGAACATCACCATCATGACCACGATCATGAAGACCACGATCATGAGCATGATCACGAACATCATCATGAACATGACGAGAACTGCACCTGCGGATGCCACGATCACGAAGAACATGAGCATGATCACGGCCACGACCATGAACACCATCACGATCATGAAGACCACGACCACGACCATGAGCACCATCATGAACATGACGAAAACTGCACCTGCGGATGCCATGACCATGAGCATCATCATCACCATCATGCAGATGAAGTGTTTACAAGCTGGGGAAAAGAGACGCCTCACAAATTCACGAAGGAAAAGATCGAGGATGTATTAAAGACTCTCTGCGAGACAGATGATTACGGAACAATCCTCCGTGCCAAGGGAATGGTAGAAGATGAGAATGGCACATGGATTTATTTTGACATGGTTCCGGGTGAATATGAGCTTCGTGACGGCGAGCCTGACTATACAGGAAGACTTTGTGTGATCGGCTGCAACATTGACGAACACAGATTAGAAGAGTTATTCGGAATTTAATAAGGGAGAATATATATGAACGAAATACCAGTATATTTATTTACCGGTTTTATGGACAGTGGAAAGACCTCCCTCATCAAAGACACCTTATTTGAGCAGGGTTTTGCAAAAGAGGGAAAAAGCCTTGTCATCTGCTGTGAAGACGGCGATGCAGAGTTTACGGATGAAGAACTTGAAAAAAATAATGTAAAACTTGTCATGGTAGACAGTGAGGCAGATTTTACAGAGGACTTTTTGAAAAAAGTAAATACCGAGTACCAGCCGGAGCAGGTATTCTTAGAGTACAACGGAACCTGGCAGATGGGAACACTCATGGATATGGAACTTCCAAAGTACTGGATGATCGTACAGCAGCTTGCCACGGTAGATGCAACGACTTTCGATATGTATCTTGCAAATATGCGTACAATGATCATGGAACAGCTTTTTTCCGCAGATGTCGTGATCTTCAATCGCTGTGATGACAGTACAGACAAAGGAAAATACCGCAGAAATGTCAAGGCATTAAACCGGAAAGCACAGCTTGTCTATGAGCGTGCGGACGGAACACTTGACGAGAGACCGGAGGAGTTACCGTTTGACATTACTGCGGATGAGATTGAAATTTCCGATGCAGATTATGCAATCTGGTATATGGATTGTCAGGACAATCCGAAAAAGTATGAGGGTAAGAAAGTTTCTTTCTTAGCACTTGTATACAATCCGGACAAACTGAAAAAAGGAATTATGGTTCCGGGACGTTTTGCAATGACCTGCTGTGTGGAGGATGTTACCTTCATCGGCTTCAAAACGAAATACGACAGGGAGGATGAAATTCCGCACAAATCCTGGATCAATATCACAGCAGAAGTACACGTAGAATTCGCAAAAGAGTACAAGGGAAAAGGTCCTGTATTGTATCCAATTTCCATAACTCCAGCCGAGAAGCCGGAAGATGAACTCGTATACTTCTCATAAAAATAAAAAAAGGTGTTGACAAAGATACGTTAATGTATTAAAGTAACACCATAAAGAAAAACCGTTGAGAAAGAGTAGTAAGTAATCTGTTGATATTACAGAGAGCTGCAGGTGGTGGGATTGCAGTATGGATCATTTTACTGAATGGACTTTCGAGGGTGACCTGAACAACATACATGAAGCATACAGAGCCATGTATCAGCAGTAGGAGTCACCGGGAACCGAACCCGTTATCAATCAGGCGTGTATGATAGTACATGAGAGAGTGGACCGGATGGTCAAGATGAGTGGTACCGCGATAATAAGATTTTATTACCGTCTCAAGCAACAGCTTGAGACGGTTTTTTATGTAATAGGAAACTTCGTTTCCATTACATAAAAAACACTCCGTGAGGATCGCACTGCGGCGGATAAGAAACATGTCGCATATTGCGACCCGCCGCAGGCGGAGAATCTCGCAGGCGAGATTCTTTTTATACTTGCAAACAAAACCGCAATACATGATTCTTATAACTTTCAAAACGGATTTCTTTCAAAAAAACATTCTTAAAATTTGGAGGAAAAAATGATGAAGAGAAAAATGATGGCAGCAGTATTGACAATGGCAATGGCAGCAACAATGATCGGTGGATGCGGAAACAGCACAGACACATCCAATGCAGGAAACAGCACGAACACAACAGAGAGCAGTGCAGACGCAGCCGATACCGCAAAGGATACTGCACAGAATACTGCAGACAAAACCGTGTACAAAGTTGGAATCGTACAGTATGTAGATGATGCATCCTTAAACCAGATTGAGAAAGCAATTGAAGCAGAGCTGGATGCAAAAGGAGCAGAACTTGGTGTGACATTTGATTATGCAGATTACACCTATAATGGTCAGGCAGATTCCTCTACCCTGAACCAGATCGCAGCAGATCTTGTGGCAGAGGGCGTCGATGTGATCATTCCGATCGCAACGCCGGCAGCAATGATCATGCAGAACGCAACGGAAGATAATCAGATCCCGGTTGTATTTTCCGCAGTATCAGATCCGGTCGGAGCAGGACTTGTAGCAAGTGCAGATGCTCCGGGTGCCAATATTACAGGAACATCCGATGCAATTGATGTGGCACAGATCATGGATTTCATTTTGGCAGCGGATCCGGATGCTGCAAAAATCGGATTTCTGTATGATAAGAGCCAGGATTCTTCCACAAGTGCTATTCAGGCGGCAAAAGATTACTGCGATGAACATGGGATTTCCTATGTAGAAAAAACAGGTACAACAACCGGTGAGATCCAGGCAGCAGCAGATTCCCTGGTGGCAGAAAAAGTAGACGCTATTTTTACACCACAGGACAACACTGTTATGACAGCAGAACTTGCGATTTTTGAAAAATTTGCAGACGCAGGTATCCCTCACTACACAAGTGCAGATTCCTTTGCTTTAAACGGAGCATTCTTAGGATACGGCGTCAACTATGAGACACTCGGAACAAAGACAGCAGACATGGTTGCAGACATTCTTGCAAACGGAGCAGATCCGGCCACAACACCGGTAGAAACATTAGACAGCGGTATCGTAACCGTAAATACAGAGATTGCAGAAAAAGTCGGAATCGATTATTCTATCTTTAAAGATATGTGTTCCGAATTGATCGAGACAGTAACAGCAGAGGAGTTTAATTAAGGTATGGGTTCCATTATTACATTATCAATTGTACAGAGTGCATTAGAACTTGGTTTTATCTATGCACTGGTCGCACTGGCATTATTTATATCCTTCAGTATTTTAAACATTGCGGATCTTTCGACCGATGGATGTTTTACATTGGGATGTGCCGTCTGTGCATCGGTGACACTTGCAGGTCATCCGATATTAGGATTATTTGCAGCGATGGCAGCTGGTGTCTGCTCCGGTTTTGTGACCGCTTTCTTACAGACAAAAATGGGGATTCAGTCCATTTTGGCGGGAATCATCGTAAATACCGGATTGTATACAATTAATATTGCAGTAATGGGATTCGCTTCCAACATGAACTTATTCAACTGTGAATCCGTTTTTACCTGGGCAAAAACAGCAATCGGTGGAACGTGGTATAAACTGATCGTGGCTGCACTGATCGTTATCATTGTAGGAGTGCTGATCTCTTTCTTTTTAAATACAAGGCTTGGACTTTCCATCCGCGCAACCGGAGATAATCCGGATATGGTAAGAGCTTCCAGCATTAATACAAGTGCCATGATCACGATCGGACTTTGTGTTGCCAATGCCCTGACCGGTCTCTCCGGCGGACTGCTTGCGCAGTATCAGAAATCCTGTGATATCAATCTTGGAACCGGAATGGTAACAATCGCACTCGCCAGCCTGATCATTGGGGAATCTATCATTGGAAAAGGCGGTATGTTACAGCGTGTGACCGGCGTTATTTTAGGAAGCTGCCTGTATCGTTTTATCGTGGCAGTTGCCCTGAGATTAAATGTACCGGCAGAGTGTTTAAAACTTGTTTCTGCAATCATTGTAGCCGTGGCGATCGCATTCCCATATCTGAAAAAGCAGATGAATTTTTACCGGCAGAAACGTGCCGCAAAGGCTCAGAACCAGATATACGTTCAGGAGATTACGAAAAATGACAGCGAAGGAGGAGAAAGATAATGGCAGAGAAGAACGCAATGCTTGTGATGCGCGATGTCAGCAAAACTTTTAATCCGGGAACTGTCAATGAAAAATGTGCATTAAAAAATCTGAATCTCACCTTAAAGCAGGGGGATTTTGCAACGATCGTAGGAAGCAACGGAGCCGGAAAATCAACGCTGTTTAATGCGATAACAGGAGCCTTTTTTGCAGACAAAGGACTGATCATGCTGGATGGTGAGGACATTACCTATCAGAAAGAGCATGTCCGCAGTAAAGTGATTGGTCATTTGTTTCAGGATCCATTGAAGGGAACTGCACCACATATGACGATCGAGGAGAATATGGCGCTTGCCTACCTGCGCACGACTACTTCAAAGAATGCCTATTTCAGCCGGATCAAGGCTGCGGACAAGAAAAAATTCAGAGAGCAGCTCGCACTGCTTGACATGGGGTTAGAAGACCGTATGAAGCAGCCGGTCGGACTTTTGTCCGGTGGACAGCGTCAGGCACTCACACTTTTGATGGCAACGATGGTGACTCCTAAGATTTTGCTGCTGGATGAGCATACCGCAGCTTTAGACCCTGCCACCGCAGAGAAAGTACTGAACCTCACAAAAAAGATAGTGTCAGAGCAGAACATCACCTGCCTTATGGTCACGCACAACATGCATCAGGCGCTTGAACTTGGAAACCGTACCCTCATGATGGATTCGGGAAATATTGTGCTGGATGTTTCCGGGGAAGAACGGGAAAAGATGTCAGTGGATGATCTGTTAGAGCAGTTTGCAGTCCGTGCCGGAAAGGCATTGGATAATGACAGAATTCTGTTTTCCAAAGTGGAGGCATAATAGTGGTGTAGTAAGAATAGAAGCTATAAATAATTGGTATGTTTCAATTATATGAAAAAGCAATAAAACAAGGGAAAAGCCGTTGAAATCTAACGGCTTTTCCTTTATTATATAAAGTAATGCTAAAAAAATGTATATTTTCATAGGAGATTCGTGATTAAGAAAAACGATTACAGAGATGAAAAAGGCAGTGAGTATATACAAGGAGGAATAACATGTATCCAATCGTTAGAAGAGAAAAACTGGCAGACAAGATCTATCTTATGGATGTCAAGGCTCCTCGTGTTGCGCAGTATTGCGAACCGGGACAGTTTGTTATTGTAAAAATTGATGAGGAGGGTGAACGTATTCCACTTACCATCTGTGATTACAACAGAGAAGAGGGAACAATCACAATCGTATTCCAGACCGTAGGAGCTTCCACAGAGCGTATGGTAAGCTTACAGGAAGGGGATGCTTTTGAAGATTTTGTTGGACCTTTGGGATGTCCATCTGATCTGATTCATGAAGATATTGAAGAATTAAAGAAAAAGAAAATTTTATTTGTTGCAGGTGGTGTTGGTACAGCTCCGGTTTATCCTCAGGTAAAATGGCTGCATGAGCACGGCGTTGACTGTGATGTTATCATGGGTTCCCGTAACAAAGATTTACTTATCTTAGAGGATGAGATGAAAAAAGTTGCCACAAACCTTTATGTGACAACGGATGATGGCTCGTACGGTTTCAAGGGAACCGGTACTGCACAGCTGCAGGAACTCTGGGATAATGGTAACCGTTATGACCACTGTGTGGCAATCGGACCAATGATCATGATGAAATTTGTCTGCAAACTGACAAAAGAATTAGGAATTCCAACGGTTGTTTCCATGAATCCGATCATGGTAGACGGAACCGGAATGTGTGGTGCCTGCCGTCTGGTTGTAGGCGATGAGGTAAAATTTGCATGTGTAGACGGACCGGAGTTCGACGGACATCTGGTTGATTTTGACCAGGCAATGAGAAGACAGGCTCAGTATAAGACCGAAGAGGGAAGAGCCATGCTGAAATTACAGGAAGGTGCAACACATCACGGTGGATGCGGCAATTGTAACAGTTAAAAATCAGAAATTTTGCAGATCAGAGAGAATGCTGTCTGGTCAGTTACATAGAATCAGGAGGAAAAAATGGACGTATTAACTAGAGTTCCGGTTCGTGAGCAGGAGCCAGCCGTTCGTGCAGCGAACTTTGAAGAAGTATGTTTGGGATATAATGAAGAAGAAGCAATGGCAGAAGCTGCCCGTTGCTTAAACTGTAAAAATGCACAGTGTATGAAAGGATGTCCGGTATCTATCAATATTCCGGGATTTATCGCAGAAGTAAAAGAAGGTAATTTTGAGGCTGCTTATCATGTGATCAGTGAGTCTTCCGCACTTCCGGCAGTCTGTGGCCGTGTATGTCCACAGGAGACACAGTGTGAGGGAAAATGTATCCGTGGAATCAAAGGAGAGCCTGTAGCGATCGGTAAATTAGAGCGTTTTGTTGCGGACTGGGCAAGAGAACATGGCATTAAACCGAAAAAGGCAGAAAAGTTAAATGGACATAAAGTAGCAGTGATCGGCTCAGGCCCGGCAGGTCTTACCTGTGCAGGAGATCTTGCAAAGCTTGGTTATGATGTGACGATTTTCGAAGCATTACATCAGGCAGGTGGTGTGTTAGTTTATGGTATCCCTGAATTCCGTCTTCCAAAGCAGAAGGTTGTTGCCGCTGAAGTGGAAAACGTGAAAGCATTAGGGGTTAAGATTGAGACCAACGTTGTCATCGGTAAATCCGTTACAATTGATGAGTTGATGGACAACGAGGGCTTTGAGGCAGTTTTCATTGGTTCCGGTGCAGGACTTCCAAGATTTATGGGTATTCCTGGTGAGCAGGCAATGGGTGTATTCTCAGCCAATGAGTTCTTAACAAGAAATAACCTTATGAAAGCGTTCTTAGACAATTACGATACACCGATCAAAGCTGGTAAGAAAGTTATTGTAGTCGGCGGTGGTAACGTGGCAATGGACGCTGCAAGAACAGCAAGAAGACTTGGCGCAGAGGTACATATCGTATATCGTCGTGGTGAGGAAGAACTTCCGGCACGTAAAGAGGAAGTACACCACGCAAAAGAGGAGGGTATCATCTTTGATCTTCTCCAGAATCCAACCGAATTATTAGTGGATGAAAACGGTTGTGTAAAGGGTGCAAAAGTGATCAAAATGGAACTTGGCGAACCGGATGCTTCCGGAAGAAGAAGTCCGGTTGAGATTCCGGGCTCTGAATATGAGATCGAGGCAGATACTGTGATCATGTCACTTGGTACTTCTCCAAACCCTCTGATCTCATCCACTACAAAAGGTCTTGATATCAACCGCAGAAAATGCATTATTGCGGAAGAAGAGACCGGTGCAACTTCCAAAGAAGGTGTTTATGCCGGTGGTGACGCTGTGACAGGTGCAGCAACTGTTATCCTTGCGATGGGTGCCGGTAAAGCAGCAGCTAAGGGTATTCACGAATATCTCAGCAACAAATAAAAACAGACAGGACAGGGCAGGTGCTGAATGGATCATACATTTGGCACCTGTTTTTTTCTGTAAGTATTCCAAAGAAAACCCAAAGTTTTATTAATATTTTATGAAGAGGGTAGCAAAATTGCAGGGTTTATGTATATAATAGAACACGCTACGCAAGAAAGAAATACGAGAGAGGTTACCGATAGATGAAGGAGCAGAATCAGCGCCAGATACAGAATCAGACAGAATTAGACGAAAGAAGACTGAGACAGAAAAAGCTTGTACGGAAAAGAAAAATCGTTTTGAGTGTAATGCTTTTGACATCTTTTTTACTGGGATGTGTCTGTGGAAGATATTTTCCTGAGATCAAACTTGGAAAAACAGAAGAAGTGCTGGCATCAGCGCAGGATAACTCCGGTGAAGAGAAAAAAGAAAATCAAATTACAAATAACGTAGATAATGGAACAACAGCAGATGGAACGGAAAAAGAGGAACAGTCTGCTACAGAAACTGTCGAAGAACCGGCAGACAGCGAAGAAACGAATGATCCGTTTGCGGAGATTCCACAGGTTGTGTTATCAAAACCGGTAGATTATTCCTTAAATCAGGCAATCAGACAGTTAGAACAGATGGAAGCGTCAGATGAACGCTACGCACAGATCGTGGAAAATGCAGAGAAATATCCGGAAAAATTACTGATCAATCTGGCAAATAATCCGGAAATGATCGCATTTGTAGCTGATTACAAAGGGAATACAAGGGATTATGATAAAGCAGAACTGACAGAGAAAGAGTTACAGGAAGAATATCCGCTCTTTTTACAGTGGGATAAACGCTGGGGCTGCCTTGCATATGGGGATGACAGCAATGTCGCGATCAGCGGATGCGGTCCGACAACACTGGCGATGGCAGTAGTTGCGCTGACTGGAAACGAGGAGGCAACTCCGGCTGCAATCGCAAAATTCGCCATGCAGGAAGGTTACTATATGTCCGGCACAGGAACGATGTGGTCGCTTATGACAGAAGGGGCGGCAGCTTATGGTGTCCGCTCCGAGCAGATCAATATCAGCCAGATTGAGATCAAACAGCACTTAGATCAGGGAGACATCGTGATCTGCTCCGTGCGGCAGGGAGATTTCACTACAGGGGGACATTTTATCCTGCTCTATGATTATGATGATGAAGGATTTTCCATTAACGATCCGTTTTCTTTATACCGCAGTGGTCAGAAATGGGACTATGGAAAAATCAGAAGTCAGATCAAAGCTGTCTGGGCATTAAAAGCAAAATAAAGAACAATTAGCGATTGTTCAAATAGTTTAATAAAAAACAGGGCATACTAAAGCATCATAAAGTGAGATGGAGAGATGCAGAATGTGCCAGAATATGAGTGGACTGTCCACTGCTGAAGTGGAATTTCGGAAAAAGGCAGGGTTGTCGAATGAAAGCGTAGATTCTTCCACAAAGACAGTGGCACAGATCATCCGCTCAAATGTTGTAACTTATTATAATCTTATTTTTTTGATCATTACGATTCTTCTGATCGTGGTGGGGTCCTTTCGGGATCTTACTTTTTTACCTATAATTATTGCAAATATGTTGATCGGAATCATCCAGGAGCTGCGTTCCAAAAAAATCCTGGATGATCTTACGATATTAAATACACCGAAAATCACGGTCTGGCGCAACGGAAGTGATCAGGAGGTTTTGGCGGATGAACTGGTGCAGGATGATGTGATAACGCTTTCAGCAGGTGGACAGATTCCGGCGGACGCACTGGTGTTATCCGGCAATATCACGGTCAACGAGGCTTTGATCACAGGGGAGGTCGATGAGATTGTAAAAAAAGAGGGAGATTCCCTTTTTTCGGGAAGTTTTGTGATATCAGGAGAGTGCATGGCAAAACTGGAAAAAGTGGGAAAAGATTCTTATATTTCAGGACTGATGTTACAGGCGACGCAGACAAAAGAGGGCGAGCAGTCGGAGATGATCCGGGCGTTGAACCGCCTTGTGCAGACCGTGGGCGTGATCATCTTGCCGATCGGGGCGATCCTGTTTTTACAGCAATACTTTTTTTCCGGGGCGGCGATGAAAGATAGTGTGACAGGCATGGTGGCAGCCATTCTCGGAATGATTCCGGAAGGTCTGTACCTTCTTGCAAGTGTGGCGATGGTGGTGTCGGTGATGAGGCTTGGAAAACAAAAGGTACTGATCCATGACATGAAATGTATCGAGACACTGGCGCGGGTAAATGTGTTGTGCGTGGATAAGACCGGAACCATTACCGTGCCAGAAATGGAAGTGGCACAGTTTATCCTTGCTAAAGACCAGAACCTTGCAGCCGAAGAGGAGAAAAATAAAGTTGCAAAAACGATCTCTGACTGTGTGCGTGCCCTGCCGTGCGACAATGCAACGATGGAGGCATTGCAGCAGTATTTTACGGAGCCGATGGAAAACAGTGCAGAAAAAATCGTCCCGTTTTCGTCTGCCACAAAATACAGCGGAGTGGTTCTGGCAGGAAAAGCTTATGTGGTCGGCGCACCGGAATTTGTGCTGCGGCAGGATTATGCGGCTGTTCAGGGAACGATCGAAGTATTTCTGGAAAAGGGATATCGTGTGCTTGTATTTGCAGAGTATGAGGGGAATCTGGATGGAAAAGAACTGACAGAAAATGCAACTCCCATTGCATTTATCCTGCTCAACAATGCAATTCGTGAGGGGGCAATGGATACATTCCGTTACTTTTCCAAGCGGGGAGTGGAAGTGAAAGTGATCTCCGGGGACAATCCGGTCACGGTATCGGAGATTGCAAAGAAAGCGGGAATCCGCCATGCGGAAAAACAGGTGGACGCAGCAACGTTGAAAACAGCGGAGGCAGTGCGGAAGGCAGCAAAAAAATACACGGTGTTCGGCAGGGTGACACCGGAGCAGAAACGTCTTCTGGTGCAGGCATTAAAAGAGCAGGGAAAGACCGTGGCAATGACCGGAGACGGCGTGAACGATATTCTTGCGTTAAAAGATGCAGACTGCAGCATTGCGATGGCATCAGGCAGTGAGGCGGCTTCGCATGTGGCACAGCTTGTGCTGCTCGATAACGATTTCAATAAAATGCCGGCGGTTGTCATGGAAGGGCGGCGGGTGGTGAACAACATCGGGCGCACTGCCAGCCTTTATCTGGTCAAGAACATTTTCTCCATGCTCTTAGCCGTATTTTCCATGCTGTTTCTGATTGATTATCCGCTGGAGCCATCGCAGGTGTCGCTCATCAGTGTTTTTACGATCGGGATTCCGTCATTTTTTCTGGCGCTGGAGCAGAACCGGAATCAGATCCATGGGCATTTTCTTACCAATGTCCTGATCCAGGCGCTTCCGGCTGGGATTACAGATTTTATCGTGGTGAGCGGTCTGGTGATTTTCTGCAGGGAGTTCGGAGTGGAAAAAGAGTGCGTTTCCACGTCGTGCACGATCCTGATCGCAGTTGTCGGCTTCATGATCCTTTATCATATAGCAAAACCGATGACAACACCGCATGCGATCCTGATCGCAGCGATGGTCATCGGCTGGTTATTTTGTATGCTGTTTTTCAGTGAACTGTTTGCGATCACGGCGGTCACAGGAAAATGTGCAATGCTCATGATTGTGTTCGCAGTCATCACGGAGCCAGTGTTCCGGTATCTGATACAGCTTGTGGAGACTGTTCAGAAGTGGGGCGGAAAACTAAAATTTTAGTCCGATGAACCGGAATGTTTTTTCCGGCTCTGTTTTTCCCAGATAAAATACGTTACGATCAGAAGGATTCCGGTGAACAGCCATGTGATCGGGCTTGCCAGACGGACTGCCCAGTAACCGAACGGATTTAAGGTGACGGCGATCACGATAATACGGCACACCATTTCCACAACACCGCTTAACATTGGAACAAGTCCGCGGTTTAAGCCCTGCAGGGCGTTCCGGTAAAGGAAAATCCATGCGAGCGGCAGCATGAAGAAACTGATGGTGTTCAGATACTGCATGGCATAGTCGAAAATTTCTTCAGAAGGATTGCTCACAAACCAGCTCACAATAAAACGTCCGCCGAATACGCAGATGGCAGAGGCAGCAAGCGAGATAAAAATGCAGATGAAAAATCCTTTGCGCATTCCCTCGTAGATACGTTTGTATTTTCCTGCGCCGAGGTTCTGACCGCAGTAGGTGGCAATCGCAGTGCCGAGTGTCGGCATGGTCTGGGTGGAGAGGTTTTCCACTTTGGAGGCGGCAGTGAAGGCAGCCACAACACTGGAACCGAAAATATTGACTGCACCCTGCAGGATCATGGTTCCGATAGCGGTGATGGAATAGTTGAGCGCCATCGGAATACCGATGGAAAGCATATTGAACACACCGTATCCGTCGAGATAGTAATCTTCCCGGCTGGTTTTTAAAATGTCGAATTTGCGGAACATATAAATAAAGCAAAGCAGTGCGGAGACACCCTGCGCAATGATCGTTGCATAGGCAGCGCCTGCGGTTCCAAGTTTTACGACGACGATCAAAAACAGGTCGAGCACAATATTTAAAAAGGAAGAGAGAATCAGGAAATACAGCGGTGTTTTGCTGTCGCCGATCCCTCTTAAAATACCGGCGGCAACGTTGTAGGACATCGTGAGCAGGATACCTGCGAAAATGACTTTAATATAAGAGTCTGCGAGTCCTAAGATATTGTCCGGTGTTTTCATTAAAATAAGAAACTGTCTGGAAGCTGCCACCGTAGGGATAGTCAGAAGTAACGATACAATGGCAGTCAGTATCAGGGAGAGTGCGACATAATGCTTTAACAGCTTGAAATCTTTTGCACCGAAGGCGTGGGAGACCATAACGCCAAATCCCTGCGCAATACCATTTGCAAATCCTAATACAAGGAACATCAGACATCCGGTAGAGCCTACCGCAGCCAGAGCATCCTCACCAAGATACTGCCCGACAATGATCGTATCCACCATGTTATAAAACTGCTGAAAAATATTTCCCAGTAAAACCGGAACGGAAAAAAGTAAGATCTTTCTGAGCGGGCTTCCCATTGTCATGTCTTTTGTCATAATCTGTACTCCTTGATTTATAAAATAGTTAAAAATCTGTCCGTGTTTTTTAGCCTCAACACGCATATTCTTTACGTTTCAGCAACTTAGTATAAGGCATGGACCGCAAAAAGACAATGTTTATTTTTGCGAAAAAATATAAATTTTTTGTTTTCGCAAAAGAAAAGATTTTTTCGTGGGAAACTGTTATAATAAGAAAGCAATTATTTGCAAGTCACAGTAAAATCACGGAGTAAAATAATGCAGACAAACCTCGAATACTACAAAATTTTTTATTATGTATCCAAATACAACAGTATCTCCCTCGCAGCAGAGGCACTTTCCATCTCACAGCCGGCAGTCAGCCAGGCAGTCAAGCATTTAGAAAGTGATCTTTCCTGTGCTCTCTTTGTGCGGACATCCAAAGGCGTGCGCTTGACAAAAGAAGGCGGACTGCTTGCAGAATATGTGAGAAAAGGATATGAGACAATCCTTACCGGGGAGAAAAAACTCTCAGAGATGTTAAACTTAGATGCCGGAGAAATCTGTGTGGGGGCTAGTGACATGACATTGCAGTTTTATCTGCTTCCTTATTTAGAAGCGTTCCATGATGCATTTCCACAGATCAAGGTGACCGTGACGAATGCCCCGACACCGGAGACGTTGAAACATTTACAGGACGGAAAAATTGATTTTGGGATCATCAGTACCCCGGTGAACAATAAATATGATTTTAAAATGACACCTGTGCGCAAAATTCAGGATGTCTTTGTGGCGGGAAAAAAGTTTGAGTATTTAAAAGGTGGAAAATTAAGCTATAAAGAGCTTGAAAATCTTCCGGTCATGTGCTTAGAGGGCAGCACTTCCACAAGAAAATATGTGGAGGATTATCTGGCAGAGCGCGGCACATTTGTCCGGCCGGAATTTGAACTTGCGACGAGCGATATGCTCATTCAGTTTGCAGTGCGCAACCTCGGTGTTGCCAGTGTCGTGTCGGATTTCGCAGAAAAATATATCGAAAGCGGGGAATTATTCGTATTGAAATTTGATAGGGCGATACCGGAACGCGAGTTTTGCATTGTCTCAAACGAGCGTGCGCCGATGTCGGCAGCAGCGGAAAAACTATACGATTTTCTGCTTGTTCCGTAGTGAAAAAATGTCAGAAAAAGTTCATCAAATCTTCATCAATCTTAATGGAATATCAATGGGATTGCGGGCAGGAATATGATAAATTTATATGCAAGATCAGGATATTTAGGAGGAAACGTAAATGATGCGTTTATTATCGATCTGGATAGACTGTACCTCAGCTGCTATTTTTGTGATTCCTGCTTTGGCTATTTTGCAGTGTACAATCTATAGGAAATGGGAATTTAAACCATTTTGTGTAAAACTGATATTTGCATTTTATGCGCTTGCTCTGTTTTCGGTTGTGGGTGTCCCTGCGGTTGGAACATTTCAGATGGATTTTGGACTGAATCTGATACCGTTTGCAGACATTGTAAATAGTCCGTTTGCATATATGAAAAATACGATTCTGAATATCATTTTATTTATACCGATGGGATTTTTTGTACCTGCGGTCTGGAAGAATTTCCGGTCTTTCAAAACCATGTTTTTCATGGGACTCGCGGTATCACTGGGGATTGAACTATTACAGATATTTACATTCCGGCTTACGGATATTGATGATCTGATCACAAATACGGCAGGAACTGTGCTGGGATATGAAATAAGCAGAAGATTTTCTTTTCCGTTCTATTTAAAATCAGTGGATTCGAAAGGAATTTTGGTACGATATGAACCTGTCCTGATTCTGGCAGTTACGCTTTTGGTTTCCATGTTTCTGAAACCGATGGTGTCTGATGGCATCTGGAATATTGTGTTATCTGGTCCGTGGTGGGGGAAATAAGGAGATATAATGAATGATTATATCAAATATAATGAATATTAATTTTACTTATGACATTACTTCGTGTATAATCATAAAGTAAAAACAGGAAGATGTGATGGTTTTTACAGACCATCACTTTTTTTATGCAGGAGGAAAATCAAATGGTTACAGCAGTAGTAGGCGCTAACTGGGGCGACGAGGGAAAAGGAAAAATCACAGATATGCTTGCAGATGAAGCGGACATTGTTATCCGTTTTCAGGGCGGAGCAAATGCAGGTCACACCATCGTAAACAACTATGGTAAATTTGCATTACATACATTGCCATCAGGCGTATTCCACAGCCATATCACCAACATTATCGGAAATGGTGTTGCACTGGATATCCCGAAGGTAATAAGTGAGATCAAATCGATCACAGACCGCAATGTGCCTGCGCCAAAAATCATGATTTCAGATAGAGCACAGATCGTTATGCCATACCACGTTCTTTTCGATCAGTATGAGGAGGAGCGTCTTGGAAAGAATTCTTTCGGTTCTACCAAGTCCGGTATCGCACCATTTTATTCAGACAAATATGCAAAGATCGGTTTTCAGGTAAGTGAGTTATTCGATGAGGAATTATTGCAGGCAAAAGTAAAACGTACCTGCGAGACAAAGAACATTATGCTTGAGCATATGTATCATAAACCATTATTAAAAGAAGAGGAATTATTAGCTACCTTACATGAGTACAGAGACATGGTAGCTCCATATGTCGGAGATGTTTCTTTATTCTTAGACAAAGCGATTAAGGAAGGCAAAAAGATCTTATTGGAAGGCCAGCTTGGTACTTTAAAAGATCCAGATCACGGAATTTATCCAATGGTAACATCTTCCTCCACTTTAGCAGCATACGGTGCGATCGGAGCAGGCATCCCACCATATGAGATCAAGAAGATTGTAACAGTAAGTAAAGCATACTCTTCCGCAGTAGGAGCAGGTGCATTTGTAAGTGAGATCTTCGGAGACGAGGCTGACGAACTGAGAAGACGCGGCGGAGACGGCGGTGAATTCGGAGCAACAACCGGACGTCCAAGAAGAATGGGATGGTATGACTGTGTTGCAAGTAAATATGGATGTCGTCTGCAGGGAACAACCGATGTAGCACTTACCGTACTTGATGTATTAGGATACTTAGATGAGATCCCGGTATGTGTTGGATACGATATCGACGGAGAAGTTACTACAGACTTCCCTGTAACTGCAAAATTAGAAAAAGCAAAACCGGTATTCAAAAAACTTCCGGGATGGAAATGTGATATCCGTGGAATTAAGAAATACGAGGATCTTCCGGAAAACTGCAGAAATTACATTGAGTTCATTGAAGGACAGATCGGATACCCGATCACAATGGTTTCTAACGGACCGGGAAGAGAAGATATCATTTACCGCAATAAATAAAAAGACTGAGGCAGGCGTGCAGTGCACCCTGCCTTTTGTGACAAAACAAGGAAACGAAATCCTCTCCTCACCAAGGGGTTCGGATTTTTCCTTTGGAAAAACAAAGGAGGATTGCATGATAAAAAATATTATTTTAGATGTCGGGAAAGTGCTTGTGGCGTGGGAGCCGGAAGACGCAATGAAACAATTTGGATTTGATGATAAGACAGTGAAAGCAGTTGCGGATGCTACGGTCAATACTCCGGTCTGGCTTGAGACAGACCGTGGTGTCTGGTCAGATGAACAGATTCTTCAGGCATTTTATGAGAAGGCACCGGAATATAAAAAAGAGATCGATCTGTTCTGGAATCATCTGGAACTGGCGATCAAACAGTTTTCCTATACGAAAGAATGGATTTCCAATATGAAAAAAGAAGGCTTGCATGTGTATATTCTTTCTAACTATGGAGATTGGACTTATCAGAGAACGAAGGACAATGCGCTGGATTTCTTACCGTTGACAGACGGCGATATCTTTTCTTACAGTGTGAGACAGGTCAAACCGGATGTGGAAATCTATGAGACATTATTAAAAAAATATCAGCTCACAGCGGATGAGTGTGTATTTATCGATGACCGGATGGAAAATATCGAGGGAGCCGAAAAAGCCGGAATCCACGGAATCTGCTTTGAGACGATCGGGCAGGTGAAAGAGGATCTGAAGAAATACAATATATATGTCTAAATAACAGGTATTTAAGAAGAGAAAAAATCGTCGTTTCACAAAGTTATCACATTTTTTTCCAAAAGAAAACACATTTTTTCGATAAGATAATACTATCGAAAACCGACAGTTGCGAAATTCGTGAAAACAGACGGATTTCGCAATTTTCATGCAGCCGGAAGTAAGGAGGAAAAAATTGTGATCGAAATCAGCCATCTGGTAAAAAAATATGGCGACCATATTGCAGTGAATGATCTGACATTGACTGTGGAACCAGGAAAAATTTATGGATTTTTAGGACCAAACGGCGCCGGAAAATCCACCACGATGAACATTATTACAGGGTATTTAGGTGCAACCAGCGGAGAGGTGAAGATCAACGGATTTGATATTTTTGCACAGCCGGAAGAAGCAAAAAAATGTGTGGGATATCTGCCGGAGATCCCGCCTCTTTATGTGGATATGACAGTCAGGGAGTATCTGAACTTTGTGGCAGAGTTAAAGAAACTCGAAAAGGGTCGGAGAAATAAATATGTGGAGGAGGCGATGGAGACGACCGGAATCACTGCACAGCAGTCAAGACTGATCCGTAACCTGTCAAAAGGCTACAGGCAGAGAGTCGGATTTGCACAGGCAGTGCTGGGGTATCCGGAGATCATCATTCTGGACGAACCGACGGTCGGACTTGATCCAAAACAGATCATAGAGATCCGTGACCTCATCAAAGAACTTGGCAAAAATCATACGGTTATTTTAAGTTCGCACATTTTGTCTGAAATATCTGCAGTGTGTGATCACATTTTCATTATTTCCAAAGGAAAATTAGTGGCAAGCGATTCCACGGAGAATCTGATGAAACAGATGTCCGGGGCGCAGGAGATCGAACTTCTGATCAAGGGGGACAATGCGGCAGTGCAGGAGGTATTGACACAGATTGCAGAGGTTGAAAAATGCATTCCATTAGAGCAGAAGGACGAAGCGTGTGCACATCTGAATCTGATCGCAAAACCGGGAATGGATATCAGGGAACAGGTGTTTGCCTCCTGTGTCAACCATGGATTTGTCATTCTGCAGATGAATCCCGTTTCAAAATCTCTTGAGGATGTGTTCCTCGAACTTACGGAAAAAGAGGGGACACAGAAGGAAGTTCTGCCGGAGAAAAAACTCCATTTTGTAAAGTCTCATTTTGGAAAAGAGAGTAAGGAGGACGGGGAATAATGTTTGCGATATTAAAAAGAGAAGTAAAAGCTTACTTTCAGACGGTGACAGGATGGTTGTTTATTGCAGCAGTTCTTGTACTCTATGGACTATATTTTTATGTTTACAATCTGCGCGCAGGCTATCCTTATATTTCTTACTCACTGTCGGCGATCGCATTTATCATGCTGATCACGGTACCTGTGCTGACTATGCGCAGTTTTGCGGAGGAACGCCACAGCAGAACAGACCAGTTGATCCTGACTGCACCGGTATCTGTGGGAAAAGTAGTATTGGGAAAATATCTCGCAATGGCTTCCGTATTTACCATAGATATGGTGATCATTGCGATCACACCATTGCTGTTAATGTCCTACGGAACGATCCCATTAGGTGAATCCTATGCAGCAGTGCTTGGATTCTGGCTGTATGGCTGCGCCTGCATTGCCGTTGGCATGTTTATTTCCTCATTGACCGAAAGCCAGGTGATTTCCGCAGTTTTGACATTTGTTGCATTATTTGCCGGCTATATGATGGGAAGCATTTGTAATCTGATCTCAGAGAGCGGGAATCTTCTGACAAAAATTTTAGGCTGCTACGATCTTTACACGCCGCTCGATAACTTTATGAATGGAACACTGGATGTAGCGGGAATTGTCTATTACGTAACGATCATTGCATTACTTTTGTTCCTGACAGGGCAGTCCATTCAGAAACGCCGCTGGAGCATCAGTTCCAAAAAAATATCGACAGGTGTATTTTCAACGGGAATGATCATTGCAATGGTGGCAGTGACCGTTGTTGTGAACCTGTTCGTGGCAGAACTTCCGGCAACATGGACATCCATTGATGTCACTTCAACAAAAATTTACTCCATCACAGACGATACGAAGGATTATCTGAAAGGTCTCGACGAGGACGTGACAATTTATGTGCTGGTGTCCGATGCATCAAAAGATACAAAGCTGGATGAGACATTACAGAGATATGAATCCCTGTCGGATCACATCAAAGTTTCCTATATCAATCCGGCTGCAAACCCGACTTTTGCAGCACAGTATACAGACAGTTCTGTGACTTCCAACAGCATGATCGTTGTGAGTAGCGCAAGATCCAGAGTCATTGATTACAATGATGTGTATACCTATAGTTATGATTACAGCAGTTATTCCAGAAGCATTGATGGATATGATGCAGAGGGACAGCTTACAAGTGCGATTCAGTATGTGACCATGGATTCGACAGAACTTCCGGTGATCTATCAGGTGTCCGGACATGGGGAAACAGCTTTGTCCGGTGGCTTTACAGAGGCAATTGAAAAAGCAAATATCACATTATCTGACCTTGCATTATTAAAAGAGGATGCGGTTCCGGAAGATGCAGCAGCACTTATTATCAATGGACCGACGACTGATTTTTCGGAGGATGATGCCAACAAAGTGATCGATTATATCAATCGGGGTGGAAAAGTGCTGATCACCTGCAATTTTCAGGCACAGGGTCTGGAAAACTTCGAGTCGATCCTGTCAGCCTGCGGAATGGAGCGTGTTTCCGGCATTGTCATGGAAAATGATAAATCCTATTATTACAGCAATACACCGTATTACCTGCTTCCTGACGTAAATTCAAGTGCATATACAAGTTCCGTCAGCGGTTCATATATCTTTGCTCCATACAGCGAGGCAATCACCTATGGAGAAGATACAGATGATACAACTTATACAGCATTATTGGAGACGACAGATAAAGCAGTATCCAAGACAGATGCAGCAAATGCAACAACATCAGAGCTGGAAGAGGGAGATGCTGCAGGACCATTTGCGGTTGCGGTTGCCATGGAAAAAACAATCGATGAAGATACAGTCGCAAAAGTAGTGGTCGCCGGATCTGTGGAAATGTTTGCAGACAGTGCAGACCAGATCGTTTCCGGAAATAACAGCGCAATGTTTACAGATATCATTGCCCAGATGGTTGGCGATTCTGATCTTGCAACAAGTGTGATCCCAACAAAAGATTACACGCTCAGCGCCATCACGGTGGATGCGGCGGCAGGGATCCTGTACGGGCTTGGTCTGATGATCGTGCTTCCGGTCATTATGATGATTCTTGGAATTGTGATATGGGCATCAAGAAGAAAAAAATAAAACAATAGATGATAGAAAATCAAGATTGGAGACAGATAGAATATGAAAAAACAGAAAATCCAGTTTATTGTAATTCTGATCGTGCTGGCAGTGCTTATCGCTGCCACCTTCGGAATGAAATGGTATAACAAAAATAAAGAGGAAGAGAAAACAGCGGAAGAAGAGGCTTCTACCATTTATATTTCCAAAGTGGACGTTGACACGATCACAGCATTTTCTTATGAGGTTGACCATGTGACGTATACTTTTACAAAGGATGGGGATACATGGACCTATGACGGAGACACATCACTGGATATGGATGAAGAAGCGATCGACAGCATGCTTGCAACACTGTCATCGCTGACAGCAATAGAAGAGATCAGTGATTATACAGATCTGAAAGAGTTTGGATTTGACCAGCCGGAAGATCTGATATCCTACACAACAAGTGAAGGGTCTGTTTCTCTTTTTGTAGGAAATAAAAATGATACTTTGAATGCATACTATATTATTTCAGCTGATGGAGGAAGCATTTATCTGACAGAAACGTCTCTTGCGGATGCTTTTTCCAAAACGATTGAGGAGCTGACAGTCACAGAGGATACAGAAAGCACGGAGACTGTTGAGAACACAGAAACTGTATCTGAGAACACAGAAGAATAAATAAGATAAAAGCAGGATCAGCACCTGACAGAAAATTTTGTTCAGGTGCTGATTTTTTAATGCTCTGCAGTATCTTTTTCTTCGGAATCTTTTTTGATCAGTTTGTAAATAAAACTGTATGCCCAGATCAAAACAGGGATGATCACAGAGGCATAAATGGATGTCATGAGCATGTTCATAAAATTTTCACTGGCAGAAACTGCACATACGATGGTAGAGACATAAAGTCCAACCAGAATAATGACACCGATGATTGCTAAAATTTGTTTTACTTTTTTCATATTTTGAATCCTTTCAGGAAAAATCGAATAAGTTATGGTATAATGAGCGCAAGCGAAAAGAACATATTTATATGCTCGGCGAGCGGCGAAATTATTGAGTGATGAAATCACGATATAATCATCCTATCGGAAAAAAACATTTTCGTCAATAAAATTGTAGAAGAAAAGGCAGGTAAATCGGGTGGCATATGAAAAGCTTTTGAATGAAATTTATGCGGCAGTATCATTGAAATATCTGTGGAAGGAATATGAGCCGTATTTTGTGAAAAGTGAATCACCGGACTGGATTAATCCAAACATGGATTTCGGGCTGGAAGTCAGTCAGGCACTTTTGCCGGATGACGGGCAGGAGGAGAGTTTTATCGAAAAATATCTTGGTTGCCGGAAAGAGGAACTACCTTCTTTGGCGTTTGATAAATATGGAGAGCGGTTGAATTTTTACAATGGAAGGTTTTGGGCGATTCTGCCAGATAATACTGTGCAGCAGGATTATCTTTCCAAGGCGAAATATCGTTTTGACCGCAAACTGGAAAAACTAAATGCAAATTATATCCATAAGCACTACAATGGTTTGTATCTTTTTCTACATCCGACCGACGAGAATGATATTGATGCAGGTGCACTGTTTGAATATATGAGATATACACAGGAAAAGAAAAAAATGCGATTTGACAGGGTATTTTTAAATTGTGTCAAAACCATTTATGTCTGCAATTACGAAAACAATACGATTGAGCCGATTGTGCTGCCGCCAAATGCGGAAAACTTTTTGAACACGGAGGCGGAGTACCTCCGCAATTGCTGTGACTGGAAGGATGGGACAGCGCTGGAGATGAAGCGTGGCGATGAGAATAGGGTATATCATGTGCAATAACTATGAGCACACTGGTTTCTTATTAAGTTAAAAATCTTTAATGCAGATTCCATGTCTCTACTACTAATTCTCAAATGAGAAGATGGCTTATACTGTTTGTTGTATTTTTCAGAATAATACTTTGCAATTGTGTTCTTTTCGGAATCTTTTAAGGTTGAGTACAGATATGATAAATTACCGATTGTAAGATAATTTCCCTTCATGCATTCCGTCTCAAAGGTAGTTAGGAAAGTAGTAAAATCGCTATTTACTACCTATGCAATCAACCGTTTAAAAAACAGACCAAAGAATATGGTATTATTAAACACAACATTGACAGTATTTTGCGGCAGGACAAGGAGCAGGAACGGGAAAAGGAAAAGGAAAAGGAGCGCGGATAAACAAAGTCAATTAATTTCTTGACTTTCCCAAAATCACCACTTACAATAAACCTATCTTTTTTATCAAATCAAAGTTACAAAACATACTAACATAACAAAAATCCATCACCACATCGGTGAACCGTTCAGCAGGAGAAAATGACAGACACAAATTTAGAATAGTAACTAAAAAATCCATGCAAACAGTCTTGAAGAATCTTGAGGGGTTCTATATAATAAACATAGATCATTCGGAAAGCCTGTTTGTATACCATAGAAGCAGGAGGTCAAATGACCAGGAAAAAACAAAAGACATTAGAAGAAAAGATAGAACAGGTTAAAAATTTCAGACCTATTGATGATACGTTTTTTGAAGTACTGGCAGATGATATTGGCGTATGTCAGGAGATGCTGCGTATCATTTTAGAAGATGAGAAACTCATTGTAAAAGACGTTATCGTACAGAGCAGTGAGAGAAATCTGTACGGGCGATCTGTCCGTCTGGATGCACTCTGTATCCTTGGAAACGGAAAAAAGTGTAACGTGGAAGTGCAGCGTTCTAACATGGATCACCATTTAAAAAGAGTGCGGTTCAATGCATCGGTCATCACGGTGCGGGACTCGCAGACGGATGATAAATTTGAGAAAACGATCGATCTGATCGTTGTGTATATTTCCGAGTTCGATATCTTTAAACGCGGCAGGGTGATCTATCACGTGGACAGCGTGATCCGGGAAACACAGGAAAAAGTAGACGACGGATTGGAGCGTGTATTCGTCAATACCGCAGTAAAAGACGGAACAACTATCTCAGAATACATGGGCTGTTTTCTGCAAAAAGAGATAGACAATGCCAAATTTCCAAAATTAACCAACCGTGTGCACTATCTGAAACATGAAGAGGGAGGTGTAAACGCAGTGTGTGAAATAATGAAAAAATATTCAGATGAGGCGTATAAGCAGGGCGAGGAAGCCGGCAAAGAAATCGGCAAAGAAATCGGTCAACGCCAGGCAAACATTGCCGCCATCAAAAACATGATCATCCGCTTTCAGGCAACGAAGGAAGTCATTCTAGAAGATTACACCGAATCCGAATACAACACCGCCATCGCCGAACTCCAGTCCGAATCCAGATAGCCCAAGACCAAAACAACTAAAACCAAAAACTATATTTGCCCTATAATGAGGAAAATACATTTAAAGGAAGATTTAGTTGGGAAAATACTGATACATGCTATGTTAAGAGTGTTTTACTATCAGGATTAAGAATTAAGATACCATATCTTGTTGATGGGGTAATATTAAAGGGAGCAGTTATTAATGTTTTAAATCAAGAATTTGTCCCGAATGTTTCTAGAAACAATGTAAGTGTAGTACAACAGAAAAAATTATCATATGCAATAGGAAAAGCAATTCATTTATGGATTAGAGATCATGCTGAATTGTCTATAGAGCAAAAAGCTTTGTTAGATGTTTTTATTGAAACAAAGTATAAGGAAACAAATAGTTACTTAAGACTGTAAATAGTCAGAAGTAAATGTCCAAGATGATGATGGATTTGGTAGCTTTCGGTTGTCTGTATTCTAGTATTAAAAATACTTGCTATTCCCCACTAAAAAAAATCCTTTGAAAAACCCATCAATATTTGCTATAATAACAAATGCACCTGTGCATGGTGCAAATATACTATAATTAGAAATCGAGGAATGTAACATGGCATTATTGGAACAGTGGCAGAAAGTTGCCTATAATGAGAAAGCAGATAGAGGTGAATTACAGAGATTCTGGCAGAGATACTTCCTTTTAGAGAAGGGCGTATACGAACAGCTTTTAACAAATCCTGATGAGAAAGTAGAAGGAACTGTAAAAGAGCTTGCAGAGAAGTACAACCTCAGTGTTATGGAGATGACAGGATTCTTAGATGGAATCAACGACAGCTTGGTTGAGGCTAATCCAATCGACACCATGGAAGAAGATACAAAAGTTAACCTTGTTTTTGACAAAGAAAAATTATACAAAAACATGGTTGACGCAAAAGCAGACTGGTTATATGAATTGCCACAGTGGAAAGAGATTTTTGATGATGAGAAGAGAAGAGCTTTATTCTTAGAGCAGAAGAAATCCGGCACTGTTCATGTAGGCAAAAAAGTCGGACGTAACGATCCATGCCCATGCGGAAGTGGTAAGAAGTACAAATACTGCTGCGGAAGATAGTCCGCCGTATCTGAACTGTAAAAAGTACTTTACAGATAGAAGAAAAGGGTATAGAATGACCCTAGTCAAAACGATGAAGAGAAGAGTAGCATAAGAAAAAGTCCCAGAGAGGAAGGCGTTTGGTGTGAGCATTCCGGCTAAGAATTATGTGAAGACCAGCTCTGAGTGACCCCAATCCGGTCCGGTGATACCGTTATCATCAAGAATGAGATTTCTCCAGAATGGACAGGCAGTAAGAAGTTTGATGTCTGATAGGATGGAGAGATGAAGATGGGTGGAACCACGATAAGTATATCGTCCCTGATATTGTAGGAATGCAGTATCAGGGATTTTTTATGTTGTACAGAGAATCGGAGATACTTCCTACAGAAACTTATTTTTATATAGCGAAAGGAAATGAAGAAAATGGTAGATTTTAAAGCAGACGAGAGACTGAATACTTTAAACCATTCCTGCGCACATGTGATGGCACAGGCAGTAAAACACTTATACCCACAGGCAAAGTTCTGGGTAGGACCAGTTGTAAAAGAAGGTTTCTATTATGATATTGACCTTGGCGATGATATCATCAACGACGAAGCAATTGCAGCAATCGAGAAAGAGATGAAGAAAGTCTGCAAGGAAGGCAAGAAGATTTACAGACGTGAGATTTCCAAAGCAGAGGCAATGGAAATGTTCAAAGATGATCCATACAAACTGGACTTAATTGAAGGTCTGGAAGATGGAAACATTTCTGTTTACGATCAGGGAGATTTCACGGATCTCTGCCGTGGACCTCACGTAGACAATACAAAGTTATGCAAGAATTTTAAACTTGTAAAATACTCCGGCGTATACTGGAAAGGGGATGCAAACAATCACGTAATGCAGCGTATTTACGGTGTATGTTTCCCGACACCGGAAGAGTTAGAGGAGCACTTAAAACTTCTTGAGGAAGCAAAAGACCGTGACCACAGAAAAATCGGTAAAGAGATGAATCTTTTCATGTCGGATGACCTTGTTGGACGTGGACTTCCAATGTTCCTTCCAAAAGGATACACAGTATGGCAGGAACTTGAAAATTATATCAAAGCAAAAGAGAGAAAACTTGGATATCTTCATGTTATGACACCTTGTGTTGGTACGGTTAATCTGTATAAAACATCCGGTCATTGGGATCATTACAAAGACAATATGTTCCCTGCAATGGAAGTGGAGGGAGAGTCCTTTGTTCTCCGTCCAATGAACTGCCCGCATCATATGATGATTTATGCAAACAGAATGCATTCCTACAAAGATCTTCCAATCCGTATCGGTGAGATCGCACATGACTTCCGTTTCGAAGCCAGCGGTACTTTAAAAGGTATCGAGAGAGGACGTCATTTCTGCCAGAACGACGCACATCTTTTCGTGACACCGGAACAGATTGAGTCAGAGTTCTCACAGGTTGTAGATCTGATTTTTGATACTTACAAGGATTTCAACATCACAGATTACCGTTGCGTGCTCTCCTTAAGAGATCCTGCTGATAAAGTAAAATATCATGATGACGATGAGATGTGGAACACAGCAGAGAATGCACTCCGAAAAGTATTAGATGACCTTGGAATCGACTACACAGAGGAAATCGGTGAGGCTGCATTCTACGGACCAAAACTTGACGTAAACGTAAAACCGGCAATCGGAAATGAATACACACTTTCCACCTGCCAGCTTGACTTCTGCTTACCAGAAAAATTCAATCTGACATACATTGACAAAGATGGCACAAAGAAAACACCGGTTGTTTTACACAGAGCAATCCTTGGTTCCCTTGACCGTTTCATGGCTTATATCTTAGAGGAAACAAAAGGAAATCTGCCACTCTGGTTAGCACCGGTTCAGGCAAGAATCATTCCGGTTAAAAATGAGGATGAAGAGTTGAATGCATACTCACATGAACTTCTCAGCTATCTGGATGAGAACGGTATCCGTGTGGAGATTGACGAGCGTGCCGAGAAACTTGGCTATCGTGTAAGAGCTGCACAGGTAGAGAAAGTTCCTTACCTCATCATTCTTGGCAAGAACGAAGTAAAAGACGGAACAGTAAGCTACAGACTTCATGGCGAACAGGCTACCACAACCGTTCCAAAAGAAGAGTTCCTTGCAATGTTAAAGGATGAGATCGCAACAAAGAAGATCAATCCTGCCGCATTAAAATAAAAATGAATAAAAATTGAAAGAAGGGCATATGTCAGAAAATTATGGCATATGCTCTTTTGCATATTTTTTTCAAAAATCGCCATACTAATCTAAGACAATTGCGAAACTCATAAAAACCTAAGTTGAATTGTGAAAAATTAACAAAAGACATGAAAGACATTGGGGAACCGCCGGTTCTTAGAAGGCAGGTACAACTTTTTTCAATCAGGTCTGTGCATTTACTGCACAGACCGTGCGAAAGTGATTCAAGTGTGAGCAAATTCCTATCTGCGAAGCAGATTTTAAATGAATTTGCGAAGTACTGCGAAGAATGAGCAGTACCGTTGCGAGTGACACATAGCGAGAGCGTGTCTTGAATGTTTTTGTTGTTTTTGAACAATTGAAAGAAGAGTAGGAGGAGTTTCGCAATTGTCTGACAGATTTGAATGAAAAGGAGAAAAAAGTATGGTATATTTGGATTGTTCAGTGAAAAGCTGCACCTACAATAATGAAGATGGCTGTTGCTGCAAAGGCGACATTCAGGTGGAGGGACGCGAAGCAACCGAAGCACAGAGCACCTGTTGCGGAAGTTTCAAAGACCGCGGAACAAACGGTGCAGCCTGTAACGCATTAAAAGATGTTTCCAAGGAAATCGACGTTGCGTGTGAGGCAACACACTGCCGTTTCAATGAAAATGAGAAATGTCACGCAGATCATATCGGTATTTCCGGTGCCGGAGCCTGCACCTGTGGAGAGACAGAGTGCGCAAGCTTCGAGTGCAACTGTAAATATGAATAATTAATACAGGTATGAAACTGGTCTGCACATGCTCCATTTGTGCAGACCATAAAAAAGCAGGATAAGAAAATTTACATCTGTAAAGCAGGATTCCAGTGCTTTAAAACACAAAAACTACACAAAAAGTTTACAAAGATACCCTTGTTTCTTTTGCCGCGGAGATGTAGTATGGGAGTTGGAAAAACAAAAAGATTCCTGTTTGGAGGCGGTACTTATGAGAAAAAAATCACATATTTCACTGGCACGTTACATTGTAAATAATATGGAAGACAATGATCTGAAAAAACATAAATTATCTTTTTACATCGGAAGTGTCCTGCCGGACATTAAGCCATCTTTCGTCTATAAGCGCCATGAGATGGACGGAACTTACCCGGATATCAGACGCCATATTGAGCGCCTTTCCGAGGGCAGGAAACTGGTGGAGAAGAAAAAAGGGCGCAAGTATTACATGGATCTTGGACAGATCAGCCACTATCTGGCAGACTATTTTACCTATCCTCACAATAAGATCTATCCGGGAAGTCTGAAGGATCACTGTTCTTACGAGGAGAAGTTAAAGCGGGATTTGCGGAGATATATCAGGACGGACGCTGCAAAACCGCATAAAGCAGATCATCTGGAATTTAACAGTGCCAGAAATCTTTGCGATTTTATCCAGAAATCCCATGATGATTATCTTGTGAGAAAGCATGATGTGGAGGATGATATCCATCACATTGTGGAGGTGAACTACAAGGCAATGGAGACAATGATACATTTACTCGCCGAGAAAAGGGCAGAATTCCGGTTAAAACATTCCTGAAAAATGAAAAACATACAAAAACGATAGGAAAACATACGAATCAAATATTAATTTTTTATGAACAGCGCATCCAAAGTCGAAAAATGGATGCGCTGTTTTTGTAGGAAATACGTGCAATTGTGAAAAAATCCGTTTGGAAATGTCGAATTTTGGAGAAAACTCATCACCTAATTCATTTGATTTTTGAATCTGCGGATAGTAATATGGAGAATATAAAAGAGAGGAAAAGAAAAAGGGGAAAAGAAAAAGGGACTATTCTCTGCTCCGGCAATTAGCAGAAATTTGAATTTGTAAAATTGCATTTTCCATTGAGGAAATCAGGAGGATTCATATGAGAAAGTTGAGTGAGTTACAGCAGGAAATCGAATCCGTTCGATTTGAACTGGATCAGGCACTTTTACGACAGGATAAGTTTGATAATTACTATCAAAAAAGTACAAAACTCGATCAGCTGATTGAAGAGTATATCGAGGAAACAGAAAGAAGTAAGTAGAGAAGAATGGAAAATAATGCCAAATCAGGAAATAACTGGTCTGGCATTATTTTTTTGCGCTAAAATATTGATTTTTTCTTAAGAATAGTTTAAAAAACATCAAGTCTTTGAAAGTATGAATTTTACTTAGAAAATGTCTGTAACCATTATAAATACTGGGTTTTCAGTGCTTGTAATAAACTATTTCAGATTGTTACAAAATATAAAAAAGCGTTCTAATTAGTAACAAATTAGCAACAATCTTTATCTTTAAAAAGGTGTCTTTATTTTTTCAATTTCTATCCTGAGTTCCTCGGTCGTTCTGTGACCATATACGCCATTTGTTACATCATTACCGAATGAATGACCAAGCATTCGCTTTCTGTCATTGTCGTTTACTTTATAACGTTCACAAAGATATGAAAATGTATGCCTGCAATCATGAGGAGTATGTTTTTCTCCTGTTACTGCAGTTGGTATTTTTAGAGCAGTTAAAGTATTATACATATTATTACGGAAAGTAGCAGTCGTGCAGCCAAGTAGATCCTTACCATTGCATCTGGATTTCACCATGTTATAAATTGCTGAATGGATTGGTACAATTCGATCTTTTCCAGCCTGTGTTTTTACTCCGCCTTTAAAATATTTCTTTGGTAGATTTACTTCCATATCATTAAAGGCGGCAATCCTGAATCCGCTGTAGCACATAATTAATAGCATTTGTACAGTAAGATTATCTTTATTATTCCAAAGTATTTTTAATTCTTCATCAGTAAATGGCATTCCTCTTTCGTCATCGTCCAATACAGGGATAAAAAGTGCAGAAGAGTAGTCTTTATCCACTATATCATATTTAATCGCATATTCGTACATCTGATGCATTAGAGACACTATTAATTCTTGTGATGAATGCTTTAACTCACAATTATTAAGGATGTCTTGTAAATCTTTATATTTAATCTGACCAAATTGTATGTCATGAATGGAAGAGGAGTTTTTAAAAGCTGCCTGGGTAGAATACATGGAGGAGGTTTTTTTCTTTCCTTCACGCAGTTCGTTCCGGTACTTCTCTTTATAGAAATCCTCATATACTTCTTTAAAGGTTGGAGTACGGTCAATATAAACGCCATTCTGTATTTTGATTTTTCCTTCGTTCTCCAGCTTTCGTGCTGCCAGAATTTCATAACCTTCATCCCATGTCTCAACGTAGGCGAGAGCTTTCGGTGTGACAGGTCCTTTTGAGGTGTATTCAGTTACTGGTGGGTATACGCCATACGGCTTATAGCGTCCTTTGCCGAGATATTTTATAGATCCGAATCCGTTCGGAAGCTTCTGGTGTTTCTTTCTTCGTGCCATATGTACCATCCTTTCTGATTTTGGGTATAAAAATAACAGCCAGCAGAGAACAGGTGTTCTGCTTGCATTTGGCTGCTCCGAATGATACAATACATTTTGTGAGAACTTCTGTATCATTCAGAAGGATTGCCCTTGGTATTACGGTACTAGGGGCAATTTTATATTTAAAAATCTAATTTACTTCCTTTGGATCTATTACATCTCCAGCATAGTGTTTGCAAATTTTCAACAGATGTGATACCACCTTTTGAAATCGGAATAATATGATCGACTTCAAGTAATAGGTTTGGTTCATTTTTTTGTGAAGCACCACATTTCTGACAGGTGTATCCATCACGTTCCAAAATACTTTTTCTTAATTTACTTGTCATTAAAGCTCTTTGTCCAGCAGCACTTTTTTTGAATTTTACTAATTCTGACAGATAAACCACAAACCGGTTTAAATTATCAAGGTTGAAAACGACATCACATTGTGTTGCTGCATTACCACCAGAACTTGTGTATTTGAATATGTACTTTGGAAAATAAATTGTACTTAAATCAATAGGTTCAAAACCGAGTTTTTTCTCTAAATTTTTTTTGTCAAATGTTTTAATTAAAAATGGGATTTCGGAACTGATTCCATTGATAATGTTGTTTTTTTCATTTACCAATAAGTTTTTACCATTTTCAGCAGCTTCAAAATTATTCAGCATATTTTCAAATTGTTCAAGGTTTTCCTCGGTGCTCTTAATATTAAAATATTTGCATACATATTTAAAGGGTTGCTTTCGAGCTGAATCGCAAACGCTTCTTGAACAGTTACAAATATTTGGTGCAAACACCTGTTTTTTCAATTCCGGACGCTTGTAATTGTAATTACTTGCATCTTGATAAGATGCTTTTCCATAATCTAGCTGATCTATTCCTATGTGGGTTCTTTTTAACTCATAAATATGATCATTAAGGTCATTGCAGTCTTTTGTATATTTTTCAATTTTGTTTTTCAATTCAATAAATGAATTGCTTCTATAGTATATTAATTTATACAAAAACCAAGCTAAGATTAATAAGATAATAATGACTAATAATGGCATAACAAAAATCCTCCTATTTTTCAAAATGTTTTTAAGCGAAGCTCTATAAGAGCCTGTTCGTATCCAAGCAACCTGGAAAGCTGCTCGGTAGTAGTTCGTTGGTTCTCAAAAATGATTTCATCCGGGATCAGAAGCTCTGCTGCAAATGTGTTTGCTTCAATTTCTAATTTTGACGTGAGCATGAGAGTTTTATTCCGGATAAAATAACAATTTTCTTTTCGATGCATGATAGCATGTCCAAGCTCATGAGCCATGACAAGGCGCATCTCATTTTCTTCCAAATCCTCATTCAGAAAGATGCATTTGTGGTTCTTAAGAAACATGTAGCATCCGGCTTGACTTCCAAGCTCGCCGATCTGGACTTCTACATTCAGACACTCTGCAAGCTTGTATGGATTTCTCGTATTGAATTTTTTTACGTAATAATTTACTAACTGCTTTATGTCTTTTCTCAATTATGTAGCACCTACTTTTTATTCTTATTAGGATTGTACTTCTCTTTATTAATAGGTTTTAATCTGCGCATCATTAACTCGATTTGACCGAGTAATAATTCGGCATCTTCGGTAGACACTGGATCCCCATCATAAGAAAGAGGACCATCTGTACCATTCATTAGTTTGTTCCTGATGTTTTCCATATCTTTAGCGATATCACGGTTATCTTTATCAGATAAAACGTTTTCATCTGTTCCAGTCATTAGGTAATCAACTGACACTTCAAAATAAGAAGAAAGCTTTTGTAATATTTCCATGCTTGGAGAACTAGATTTCCATTTTGAAGATGCACCATTGCTTATCCCAATTTCTTTTTCCATTTTTCCCTGGGAAACACCTTTTTTTTTGCAGAGCATTTTCACTCGGTCTAAAAGTGTCATAATAAGCCTCCTAAAATTTACAGAAAAATTTCAGTAAGCCTATTGACAAACAGAAAACTTTCGGTATAATAATACTTGTAACACAGAAAACTTTCAGTAAATCAAAAGGCTAAGAAAAAATTCTTAATAATATATTTGTGTGATGACTGTATATTAGAATATTTTCAGTAAAAAGTCAATAGATTTACTGAATGTTTTCGAATATTTAAAAGGAGGTGCAAGTTTGATTTATGACAAAATCAAGGAACTTTGCAAAGAAAAGGGCATGAGTGTCAATGCTGTTGAAAAAAAAGCAGGGTTGAGCCACGGAGCAATTTCTAAATGGAACAATTCAACACCATCCGCAGAAAACCTTAATTCTGTTGCAAAAATCCTAAAAGTTAAAATTGACAAACTTCTTGACTAGAAGATACCACAACATCAGTCCAATAAGCAGGACAGAAAAATAGCCCCAAGTAAAATTACTCAGGACTATCTATAGAAGTTAAATCAGTGTGAAATGTGAATTGACGTATTGACGATCAACTTCTATATAACCGTATTTTTCAAGCTCAGCAATGACATTAAAGGCAATTTCATAAGAAAGACCAAGCTCAGTCATTAAATCTAAGTCTTTAAAGTCTTTTATGCCAGTTATAGCTTTGGCTTGAAGAAATTTTAAGGACTTTTCAGCAGTATGTGTCATGTGTATTTCCTCCTTTCTATTTTTGATATACACATATTAACATACAACTCGAAAAGATTTGTACCATTTTTAGAAAGGAGTAATGGAGAGTGAGTCAACGCTTAACAGTAAAAGAAGCCGCCGCCGAGATTGGATGCAACGTGGAATATCTCAGACGGCAGATGAAAGCCGGGCGGTGGGATCTCGGAAGTGTGATAAAGCCGACTTCAAAGGTTAAGAATTATCAGTATTTTATCTTCCGGGCAAAGCTGGACAAGTTTCTAGGTATCGAACCAAGAGCAGACAACGAGGAGGTGGAAAATGAAGCAGATCAGTAAAGTATTTATAGCGGTAGGGCTTGGAATCATGTTTATTGGTGGAATGCTCGATGCGGATGGCGTTTATTACATTTTATTAACAATTGAGATTGCGATAGGTGCTCTGTTGGCGTTGGCTGGATTGGCAATCATGTATGTTGAGAGCAAAAGAGAGGAAAAGCGGAAAGCATACTTTTACATGATCCGCCGGAAGGACAAGCTTGACGCTGATGTTGAATTTCTTGGGGAATTTGAGGACAAAAAAATAGCACCCTGATAACTTTGGCGAGTACAGGTGCTATTTAACCGTGGAAATACAAAAGTATTTCTGCGTTTATTGTAACACGAAAACTGAATATTGGAAAGCGTGAAAATTATGTTTTTACGAGAATGTAGGATATGCCACTGCTCGATGGATGCCGGAGAAGGTCAGAACGGTATATGTGATGACTGCATATCGGGTGAGACAGAGAAGCAGCGGCGCAAAGAGGAAGTTGATCGAATGGTAAGGTCAACCGTATTTAAACAGATGAATTTGGAGGAATTTATAAGATGAATATCACAAAAATTAAAATCAAAAATCTTTTTGGAATCAGAGAATATGAAGCAGACGGAACATCAGTGGAGCTGTCTGGAAGAAACGGAACTGGAAAGAGTTCTGTTCTGGATGCCATTAAATACGCACTCACAAATAAAAGTGATCGTGAGTATATCGTACATAAAGGGGAATCAGAGGGGGAGATCATTGTCGAGACAGACACAGGGATTTCCATTGACCGCAAGGTCAGAACAGGAAAATCACCTTATAAGTCAGTAAAAAGAGACGGCTTGGAGGTTGGAAGTCCAGAAGCTTTTTTGAAAGAATTATTTACACCATTGCAGCTCAATCCTATCGAGTTCATGAACATGGATAAAAAACAGCAGAACGCCATTATTTTAGACATGATCGAGTATCCGTGGGATATGAACAAAATCAAGGAATGGTTTGGAGAAATCCCGGCATGGGTGTCTTACGATCAGAACATCCTCTCTGTGCTGAATGATATTCAGGCAGAAAACGGCGATTATTACCAGAACCGCCGCAATATTGACCGTGATATCAGAAATAAGAAAGCATTTGTTGAGGAGATCGCTGCCAGCATTCCAGTCGGATATGATGTTACGAAATGGGAGAGCATGAGTGCCGGAGATATTTACAGACAGATTGAGCGGTTGCAGAGAGAAAACCAGACAATTGAAAAAGCAAAAATGTTAATGGAAAGCAGAGAGAATAAAATCAGAAAATTTGATGCTGACAGAGAGATTGAGATTGCGGCACTCGACCGGGAAATCAGCAACCGTGCAAACCAGATTGATAAATCAGTTGCATCATTAAATGAGCAGATCAGGGAATACGAAAAAGAGAAAGAACAGCTTGCATCCAAGAAGCAGGACAAGCTTGAAGTGATCGAGCAGACCTATAAGGCGAACGTAGCACATTTTGATGCAGAGGTTGCTGAGTATGCAGAATATGCGGATAAAAAGCCAAATGATGTGACGGATTTGCAGAATAAGGCAAAGACGATTGAGGAGATGCAGAGTCACATTAATGAATATAAACGCATGATTGGCTTGCAGGAAGAGATTGCAGAAATGAAAGAACAGTCGCAGAGTCTCACAGATAAGATTGAGAAAGCAAGAACACTGCCGGGAGAAATCCTTACCGACTGCACGATCCCGATTGATGGACTTACCGTTGAAAATGGAATCCCTCTTATTAACGGACTTCCGGTATCGAATCTGTCAGAGGGAGAAAAGCTTGATTTATGCATTGATGTTGCTTTGCAGAATCCGAATGGCCTTAACATCATCCTTATTGATGGAGTGGAGAAATTGGCGACAGACCTTAGAGAAAAACTTTATGCGAAATGCAAAGAAAAAGGTTTACAGTTCATTGCTACCAGAACGACTGATGATGATGCAATGACAGTGGTTACGTTATAGGAGGTGTGGCATGGATAATATGGTACCAGTGGGGCAGCAGACGGCAGTTACACCTAAGACATCACAGACAGAGATGATGGTAAACAGACAGACACAGGAAGTTCAGGGTGCTATCTTTATGGCTAAGAAGTTTCCCAGAGATGAATATGAAGCAATAGAAAAGATAAGAAGGAGTTGCCAGAGAGCCACATTAGCAGAACAGGCAATTTATTCATATCCAAGAGGCGGGCAGAACGTCAGCGGACCATCGGTCCGTCTGGCGGAGGCATTAGCTCAGAACTGGGGAAACATCGATTATGGAATTATCGAGTTAGAGCAGAAAGACGGAAAATCAGAAATGATGGCATATGCATGGGATTTAGAGACGAATACCCGTGTAACAAAGATTTTCGGTGTTGAGCATAAAAGAGATACAAGAAATGGATCGTATGCGCTTACTGACAGCAGGGATATTTATGAGGCTACTGCAAACTTCGGCGCAAGAAGAATGAGAGCTTGCATCCTTGGAGTTATTCCGGGAGACGTTGTAGATATGGCTGTTAATGAATGTAAAGAAACACAGAAAAAAAGCTATGGAGAACTTCCGAGTCAGGAGAAGATCAACAAGATTGAAAAGCTGTTTAAAAAAGATTTTGGAGTTACAAAAGAGCAGATCGAAAAATATGCAGGACGGAACATGGGAGATTTTGGCGCTGATGAGTGCACAGACTTATGGGGAGTATACACAGCGTTGAAAAATGGACAGGCAAAGGCAGAGGATTATTTTCCTGTTGAAAAAGATGTGCCGGATCCATTCGCAGATTCTAAACAGGCACAGATCGCAAAAGAAGCATCGGAGGTATTTGATAATGTTATTGACGAGTGAGAATTATTACAGCCGTGAAGCAAATGAAGAGTATTTATCTGTCAGCCAGTATAAAAATTTTATGGGAACTATCGGAAAGCCGGCATGTGAAGCAGAAGCCATGGCATTGTTAAACGGAGAGTGGGAGCACGAAAAGACCACTGCATTAATGGTAGGGTCTTATGTAGATTCTCATTTTGAAGGCAGCCTTGACCTGTTCCGTGCGCAGAACCCATCTATTTTTACAAAGTCTGGTGAGTTAAAAGCAGATTACAGAAAAGCGGAAGAAATCATCAACCGGATCGAGCGAGATGAAACATTCATGCAGTTTATGTCCGGAGAAAAACAGGTCATCATGACAGCTGAAATGTTCGGTGCTAATTGGAAAATCAAAATGGATAGTTATATTCCTGATAAAGCAATTGTTGATTTGAAAGTCATGAGAGAACTTCACAAGGCTGAATACACAAAAGATTTCGGTTACATGGATTTTATCCAGTACTGGGGTTATGACATCCAAGGTGCGGTTTATCAGGAAGTTGTTTATAGAAATACCGGAAAGCGTTTGCCTTTCTTTATTGCGGCAGCATCCAAAGAGAAAGAGACAGATATTGAGCTGATCTGGATTGATGATGAACATCTTCATGAAAAACTTATTGAGGTAGAACGGAATACACCTAAGATCCTTGCACTTAAATCTGGAATGGTAGAGCCTATACGGTGTGAGTTGTGCGATTACTGTAAGCACACAAAGGTGTTAAAGAAACCTATTCATTATTCAGAACTGTTAGGAGAGGTTTAAATGAAGAAAACAGTAGGAATTGTTACAAAATATAATAATAACTGCATTATTTGTGGAAGACCGACCAATGAGGAACATCACCTTTTATTTGGCAAGGGAATGAGGGAACTTGCAGAAGAAGATGGAATAAAAGTACCTATATGCGGATATTGCCATACGCAAAGTCCTGTTGCACAGCGTATACATGATAATACAACTGCTGAAAAGCTTAGTAAGATAGCAGGACAGCTTGCATGGGAAAAACATTGTGTGGCATCTGGAAAAACAGAGGACGAAGCCAGAGAGCTTTTTAGAAAGAGATATTTTCAAAGTTATTTATAGGTTGAAACACCTGACTGCTGAGAAATGCTTGGCAGTTAAAAGAAAACATCATGAGGATTTCATAATATATCACGAATTATTGAAAGCCATGGTTTCCCGGTGCTTTCCATGGTGCCGGGAGAAAGGAGTAAATCTTGGAAGAATTAAAAGTTACAGAATATAAAGACGTGAGAGTACTGACAACACAGCAGATCGCAGAAGCGTATGGAACAAATACAGATACAATCACAAAAAATTTCAATAGAAACAAAGACAGGTATGTTGAGGGGAAGCATTTTATTTGTTTGGAGGGAGAGGATTTAAAAGATTTTAAAACGACCGGACAAATTGACCTTTCGTTAAAAATTAATAAATTATACCTCTGGACAAAAAAAGGTGCTTTTCTCCATGCAAAATCCTTAAACACAGATACCGCATGGGAAGTATATGATCGGTTGGTTGATTCTTATTTTGATCACAGCAATCTTCTTGATGGAATGTCACCGGAGCTGAAAGCGGCACTGATTGTGGATAAGCGTGTGACCAAGGTAGAGCACAGAATTGACCATATTGAAAATGATATGCCGTTGTTCGGTGCAGAATCAGACGAACTTTCCGCGCACGTCAGACGTAAGGCAGTGGAAATGCTTGGTGGTAAGAAATCAGAAGCTTACAGGGATAGCAAAGTACACAAAAAAGTGTTCAGCGACATCTATAATCAGTTAAAACGTGAGTTTGGTATCTACGATGATGAAGGAAAAATGAAAAGCTACAAGGCACTGAAACGCAAGGATCTTGCCGATGCACACGAATTTGTTGATTGTTACACTCTTCCGGCATATTTAGCAGAGCAGATTAATGATTGCAATGCGCAGATCAGAATGGAGGACGGTGCCGATGGAGTATAAATTTACAGTTCCGGGGCGTTTGGAAGGCTTGAACAATTACACCGCAGCCAATCGCACCAACCCATATAAGGGTGGAAAGGTAAAAAATGATAATGATAATCACATCATGTGGTGTATCAGACAGCAGCTCCATGGTGTACATATCGAAAAGCCGGTACTGATCTATTACCACTGTTTTGAAAAAGACAACAGGAGAGATGGGGACAACATTCTCTCCTGCGCAACAAAGTTCATTCAGGACAGTCTCACAAAAACAAAGGTGCTGCAAGAAGATAACCGCAGATGCATCCCTCATTTTTATCATGATGTTTCTGTAGATAAGGATAATCCGAGAATTGAGGTCACAATCACAGAACTTACGCCGGAACAGGCGAAAATGAAATTGAGAGACTTGCTTAATGACTTGGAAACGGGGTGATTGCTTGGATGGCAACTATATAAAATTGAGCCGCGGACTACTGGAATGGGAGTGGTATACAGATATCAATACAACCCGGCTGTTTATCCATATGTTACTGAGAGCTAACTGGAAAGGTGGAAATTTTAAAGGAACAACTGTTCCACGAGGTTCATTTATATCATCTATTGGAAAGCTGGCAGGTGAAACAGGACTTACAGAACGTGAAATTCGTACTGCAATTTCACACTTGAAAAAGACTGGCGAAGTGACAAGCAAAACGACAAACAGATTTACGGTATTTACAGTGGTTAAGTACGATTTGTACCAGACAAGTGACAAGCAAAATGACAATCAAGAGACAGACAAGCGACATTCTAACGACATTCTAACGACAACAATAGAAGAAAAGAAAGAAGGAAAGAAGGAAAGAAACACACCCCCTATATCCCCCTTGGAAAAATTTGGAGAGTTTGCAGCAGTCTATCCGAAACGGTGCACTGGCTGTCTTGTTGAAACTGAATACTGCAATGCGGTACTGGCTGGTGTACAGGAAGATGATCTGATAGTGGCTGCACAAAATTACGCTGTTGATTGTCAAAAGAAAAGGACACCTGATCGTTATATTAAAAATGCAGAGAATTTTTTGAAAGAAAATTTGTTTATGCAGTATCTGAAAGGAGAGAACGATGGATCAGTTGGAAGAGATACTGGAACGCATGAAAAATCACTCAACGAACTTATGCAGGAATGCGGAGACACCGGAGACTTCCAGGGATTCTGATGTGTGTCCAATTTGCGAAGGTCTGGAGTGGATCTTGAAAATAAAAGACGGAGTTGAAATAGCAGTACCGTGTAAATGCCGTGAGAAAGCGGTCATGTCAAGGCGGTTGCGATTCGCAGATATACCGGAGGCATTCCGTGGGATGGATCTGAGATCGTTTCGAATGGATGTGTACAGGAAGCAGGAAAGTAAAAAGATGGTGTCAGATGCCTGTAAAATCATAAAAACCTATCTGGATGATTTCGAGAGCCAGAAGGAAAGAGGCATGGGACTTTATATCTGGTCAAGGACAAAGGGAAGCGGTAAGACGAGGATCGCTGCCGGGATTGCAAATGAACTGATGAAAAGATACACAGTCAAATTTGCAGTATCACTGACCATCTTGCAGGAAATCAAGAATACATGGCGCAGGGATGCAGCAGGCAGTGAGAGTCAGCTTTTAGATGCGCTTTCCATAACGGATATTTTGATCATTGATGATTTTGGTGTGGAAGCACCGGCGGCATGGATTAACGATAAGATATACCAGATCATCAACGAGAGATACATAAACCAGAAGGTAACGATTTTCACGAGTAATGATCCGCTGGACAAACTATCCTACGGTGACCGGATCACGAACCGGATCAAGGAACGGACATATCAGATCGCATTTCCAGAGGAATCGGTTCGGGACCATATAGCAGAGCAGTTACGGGAAGAAATCATTGAAAAAGTAATAAATTCGGGAGGATAGAAAATGAGCAATGCGTTGAGCAAAAAGAAGAAAAAGAATGATGCATTTGGCTATAGCATGCAAGAGATATTTGGCATCCAGCAGTACGCCAGAGCACAGAGTAATACAGATTATCTGGTAAAAGAATCATTCAAAAATATAAAGCTTATATCTTTCCAGATCTTACATGATAAGTTCGGATTTGGAAATAAGCGGATCATAAGAGTTGAGAACACGATCAATGCTTATCTTGATTCGGTGGCAGATGTGAAATTGTCTACAGCGGAACTTGAGTATTACATGAAATCAAAGTGTGATATTTCCGTGACAGATGAAGCAAACAAAGTGCCATTCCGCGAGCGATTCGCATTGGTAGACAGAAAAGTAGCACCAAACTCCATGCAGAAAGCAGGGCAGTACTTGGCAGCATCAATCTGTAATTACTTTTCACTGCTTGGAAACTGCTTAAAGTCACAGTTTAAGTTTTCTGGTAGGCAGATAAAAGAAGTATTTGAATGGATTCGGTACTACATTAACAGCTTATCCGGTAAATATCTGGACATGACAGATATAGCGAGTGTTCTGTATTACGAATGTAATTACTGTGATGAAAGATTTGCCGGAAAGTTCCGCGAGATTTGAGGTGCTGCAATGGGAGAGATGACCAAGACAAGCACAAAATATTGCCGGAAATGCAAATACTCATGGAAACACAGCGATACAGACATTATTTGTGGGTACATAGTAGCTACGCAAATGAGGCATGGCTGCCCGGTAGGAATGTGTGACAAATTTGAATCCAGAGGAAGAAATAGGAGGGCGCAGCTGAAATGACGGATGAAACCAAGCAGGAGATAGAAGCGGTACTGATGTTGTTAAAAAATACATTGGTAAGAAATGGCGTAAGCATAGCACTTGCAGGAAGTGACGATACCGGAAAAGACGATGGATGCATTATGTTTTTTGATACCGCAGAGTATTGTCGCACCGGGAAATTTAAAGGGATATCTGTTAAAACAAAGGATTTAGTGAGGTAGAAGATGGCGAAATGTAAAAATTGTAAGCATCTCGGTTATCTATTTGACGGAGATAAGGTAGGCGAAAGAGTATGGTGCGGCAATATAGCAGACAGCCCAGTTTTAGACATGGAAAGGGACTGTGAGTACTATGTACCACAGACCAATGCAGACCGGATCAGAAGCATGACGGACGAGGAACTGGCAGAATGGTTCAACACTGTGACAAAAGATGTTCTTGGTGGAAGCACTTGGAATAAAAAAGGATGGCTTAAGTGGCTTCGGGCAGAAAGTGAGGAATAGTATGGAGAGATTAACGACAAATAAAAGCGTGGCTGACATGTCGATGATTGAGCTGGCACATAATAGCTGCTATGCAGATGATGAGCGCAATGCCAGATACAGAGATTACGAGATGGAAATGGATGCACGAGATTTTGCAAGAAATCTTATGGTCACATTGGCAAAAGATGAATTGCCAGTAGATGACGCAGAGTTTGACGAGGAAATATTGGACAATTTAACGATAGATCCGTTTTTAGATGTCCGTGGTCTGATTGCGTTGTTCTACCGCAATATGTGGGCAATGGCAGATTTGAGGGAAAAGTTGAAAGACTATGAGGATGCATATGCTAGAGGATGTCTTGCCGGAATGGAAGTGGAAAAAGCCGAAGCAAAGCTGAAAGAAATGGAGAAGGGAAATGGCGCACATAACAAATAAGGAACTGACTATACGGCAGATTGGAGAGTTCTGCACAAACACTCTCTGTAAGAAATGCCCTGTTGCAAAGTGGAATGAGGAAAGCGGTCTGCATAATGGATGCATGGAAAGTTTAAGACTTCCAGAGGTATCGAGGATTATGGTGGAGCAGATCAAAGGAAGAAAGGTGAAGCGTGATGGTAGATAGATATTTATTCCGCGGAAAGCGGAAAGACAACGGTGAATGGGTGGAAGGCTGTTTTTTGAAAACATGGGTAACATTATGGATTTTTAGTATTGATGAAAAAGCTGCTAATATGATAATTCCATCCACCATCTGCCAGTGCACCGGACTTAAGGATAAGAAAGGTAAGTTGATTTTTGAGAAGGATATTCTTTCAGGGCATATCGACAATGAGTTTCCGGAAGATGAGACGAGAAAATGTGTCGTGTGGCATGAAAACGGATGGTGTACGAATGAGCTGGGCTGTGATTACTACGAGGGACTGGATGATTTTGATTCAGAGAATTTTGAAGTGATCGGCAACATAATTGACAACCCGGAGCTGTTGGAGGTGCGGTTGTGAGTGAGAAAAAATTCCCAATTTTAGGAACAAATGAATCTATAGACTGGAATTTAATTGCACCGCATGAAAAACAGGCAATGGAAAATCATTGTGGACAGACTTTAGAGCAATTAGCAAGGCGACATGGTTTAAGCTGGTACGAATTATTATGTGTTCTGTTGGATAAACCATTCACAGAAGTTAAGTATGATAAAGAAAAAAATTATAAAGAACTATGTCAAATGGCATTAGTATCGGAAGAAGTTAAGCAGTATCGTGCAATCGGCACACCGGAAGAATACCAAGCAGCTATGGAACGAAACAATGAAAAAACTCGGATAATTGATGGAGTTACAGAGCGTTGCGGATATGATTTCGGAACAGATGCGTTTCGAATTGAAATGTCTAAATTCTGCCCTGTATGCGGCAGGGAAATTGAAAGGAGCGGTGAAGAATGAGTGAAGAATTAAAGCCATGCCCGTTCTGTGGTGGAAACGCAATGTTCTTAACAATTACAAATAAGTCATCACATTCGGCTGTTGGGGTAATGTTCAAAATCAAATGTATGAAATGCGGAATAGAACTTCCAAAAAGCTATGAATGTGAGATGTATATGGATCAGGACGGAGGAATCAGAACAGGGAAAGACGAGCGAACGAAAGCAACTACAGATTGGAACAGTAGGGCGAACGATGATATGGTATCAGAAAATTAAACCATTCGTTCCAAAATACGCAAACTACGATTATGCGAGAGTTTACGACAGCAACGATAAAGCTATTGGATGGATAAGGATTTATTATGAGTATAGGAGGGCGAACGATGCGGATTATGATTGAGATTCCGGAAGAATTTGAAAAGGATTATACTGCGGACAAATTTGCAGAGTTATTCCAGCGTTGTCTTGCGGATATGTGTACATGCTGTGGTAACTATGAGCAGGAAACCGCAGAGATGATGGAAAATGCATTCGCAGAGAGTAAGATCTACGACCCGGACAAGGTTGTGGAGCAGTTGGAAAAGAGAAGAATGGATGCGTTAAGACGACTGAATGAAAACAAAGGTACGGCATTCGGGTGTGCATCTGAGTGGGTATATAACGCTTGGAACGATGCAATCGAGATTGTGAAAGGCGGTGGAGTAGATGTCAATTAAACCGATTTTATTCAATACCGAAATGGTTCGGGCGATTCTGGAGGGAAGAAAAGGTGCAACGAGAAGAAGTGTAAAAGGCTATATTCCTGATGATGCAGTATGGGGGTATACCGCTTTTACACCTAAAGGGTACATATCGTGTAGAGGTACATTTGCAGATGGGTATAAAGGGATATTCTTTAAGTTGCCTTGCGAGTCGGGCGATATCCTGTATGTCCGGGAAACATGGAAAAAGGCGCCGAACGGATACTATTACTACGAAGATTGGCAGAAAGATGATATAGCCGATGTTACTAAATGGAAACCATCAATTCATATGCCGAAAGAAGCGGCACGTATCTGGCTTAAGGTGACGGATGTGAGGGTGGAGCGGTTGCAGGATATAACATCTGAGCAGATTAGCAGAGAGGGTGTAGAGGTGGAATATCCTCATGTGTTGAATGGAGAAGAAAAAAGATATGCGTTTTCGACTCTTTGGAACAGCACCATCAAGAAATCCGACCTTGACCGATATGGTTGGAATGCTAATCCGTGGGTGTGGGTAATTGAATTTGAGCGGTGCGAGAAACCGAAAGGAGTGTGAGGTATGAGTAAAAGCAGAACCAGTAAAATGAACGGCTATCGTAGCATGGTAAGCCGTCAGAAAAATGATGTTTTTAAGTTTAAGCCTAAGAAGAAAAAGAAAGGGTGATTGTATGGCTAAAGCAGTTTTGGTTATGGAAATGCCGGAATCGTGTTTTGGTTGCAACTTTTTGTATTGTAACGCGGATGCAGGTATTGACAGTTGCCAGGCTATGGAAGTATCAAGAATTGTTGATTCTGAAACATACGAAAGACCGGATTGGTGTCCACTTCGGGAACTGCCGGAGAAAGAACATAACGACAACGGATATGATGAGTATTCAGATGGATATGATGCAGGTTGGAATGCCTGCTTAGATGAAATTTTAAACTAAATCGAAAGGAGTGAGAGGTTTGCTGGCCAGCGTGAAAGAGCTCTTTACTCCGAGAAAAAATGGAATCAGTAAAAGAACGTATGGAGCGAATTGGAGCATACGAAAAGATAGCATCTTTTATGCAGAAAGAAAAGCAGCCATATGAATATAAAAGAAAATATGCACAGATCAGAGCAGAAGAGTTCGCAAGTGAATGTGATGGAAGATTGCTCAACTACCATGTTTCTGTCGGTGGACTTGACAGTATAATCTTATACCTGTTTTTACATGAGGTATGCGGAATTGACGCACCAGGAGTCAGTGCATCTACACTGGAAGACAAGAGTATACAGAGAATACATAAAGCTCTTGGAATTATCAATGTGCCACCGCTGAAAAGGGATGATGGTACTTATTGGACAAAAGCAAGAGTTATACAGGAATTTGGGTTTCCGGTCATTTCAAAAGAAATCGCCGGGAAGATAGAACTTTTACAAAATCCGAGCGAGAAGAATAAAACAGTCCGTCATGCAATCATAACAGGTGAGACCGGAGAATATGGTGGATGGCAGAAAAACTCCAAAATGCAATTGAACCAGAGATGGCTTAAGCTGTTCGGTGGATATGAGAACGAGACAGAAGGATGCGATTACCAGAAACCAGATTTCCTTGTATCGTCAAAATGTTGCTATTACCTCAAAGAGAAAAACTGTGACAACTGGGGAAAAGAGCATAATAGTGTGCCCTATCTGGGATTAATGGCATCCGAGGGTGGCAGGCGTGCCAAGAGCCTACGGATGAATGGATGCAATTACTTCGGAGCATCCACAATCAGATCAGCACCATTCGCAATCTTCCATAGACAGGATATCTTAATGCTTGCATTGGAAATAGATGATCTCTGGAAGCACGGATTGAGAGAAAAATATCATTCAAGGCTTTTGAAAGAAGGAAGATTGTCAATGGACTTTGAAATGCCTAAAAGTATTATCCCGGAGATCTACGGAACGATTGAGAAAAAGCCAGATGGAACATTGTATACAACCAAGGCACAGCGTACCGGATGTAGTATGTGTGGCTTTGGAATCCACATGGAGAAACGACCGCATCGGTTTGATCTGTTGTATGAGAGCAATCCGAAAGAGTGGGATTATCTGATGTTCCACATGTGCAAGGATGCAAAAGGCAACGATTATGGATGGGCAAAAGTCTTAGACTACATTGGAGTTGGCTGGGATCCATCTACGATCGGAGATAACTGCAAAGGGCAGATATCATTGCCATTAGATCAGATGGTTTAAAAACAATGATTCGATGAATTTGTTGCATAAAACACAACATAAATAAATTTAAAGTGCGCTATTGTAGATATGTGCACGGAATATCAGAAAGGAGCCGAACCTCCGGCCGGGGTAACGATATATCGGGTTCCTTTGAAAAAATGACATATAAAGAATTTTTGGAAACAAAGATTGAACTTGCGACAGAAAGCGGATTTATTGTGGATCCGGAAAAAGTCAACAAGGTATTGAAACCGCACCAGAGGGATGCTGTGGTGTGGGCACTGAAAGGCGGCAGACGTGCACTGTTTGAAAGTTTCGGACTTGGAAAGACCGTGCAGGAGATTGAGTTTTGCCACTTAGCATCAGAACATAGCGGTGGTCGTGCGTTGATCGTATTGCCGCTTGGAGTAAAGCAGGAGTTCACGCATGACGCGGTGGAAGTGCTCGGATATGAAAAGCCGGAGTATTGCCGGACGATGGAAGAGGTGGAGCAGAGCACAAGCCAGATTGTATTAACAAATTATGAGCGTGTCAGGGATGGGGATATCCGGCCAGATTACTTTGCAGCAACATCACTTGACGAAGCCAGTGTTTTAAGGAGTTTCGGAAGTAAAACATATCAGACGTTTTTAGATAAATTTAAAAATGTTCCGTATAAGCTGGTAGCCACCGCAACACCATCACCAAACAAATACAAGGAGCTGATCCATTATGCAGGATATCTGGAAGTGATGGATACCGGACAGGCGTTGACGAGGTTCTTCCAGAGAGACAGCACCAAAGCAAATAATCTGACCTTATATCCAAACATGGAAGATGAATTTTGGATGTGGGTGTCAAGTTGGGCGCTTTTTATCACGAAACCTTCAGATCTCAATCCGGTATATTCTGATGAAGGATATGATCTGCCGCCACTCGATGTGAGATGGCATGAGTTGCCGGTGCATTATGGTGATACTTCAGATCGTGACGGACAGATACAGCTGTTCCAGGAAGCGGCAGAAGGATTAAAAGAAGCTGCGACTGTAAAAAGAGAGAGCATTGATCGCAGAGTAGAAGAAATGAAACGAATTGTAGAAGAGTCGCCGGAAGATCATTTTCTTTTATGGCATGATCTGGAAAATGAGAGACATGCGATAAAAAAAGCACTGCCGGAAACAGTAGATATCTACGGATCTATGGATTATGACTTGCGAGAGCAGAGAGTGATTGATTTCTCAAATGGACGGACAAAATTATTTGCCACAAAGAAATCACTGTCAGGATCCGGATGCAACTTTCAGAGATATTGCCACCGGGAGATATTTCTCGGGATTGATTATGAGTTTAATGATTTTATCCAGGCAGTGCACAGGTGTTACCGATTTTTACAGAAAGAACCAGTTGTGATCGACATTATCTACATGGAGAACGAGCGGCAGATCAAGGAAGCGTTGCTGGAAAAATGGAAGAATCATAATCACATGGTTGCAAAAATGATAGAGATTGTGAAAAAGTATGGACTTAATTCTGAAAATAAAGCAGAGCGATTAGAAAGGAAGATGGGCGTGGAAGGTAGCAGAGAAGAAAGAACGGTAAGAGGAAACCATTATGAAGCGGTATATGGGGATTGCGTAGAGGAAACCAGAGCAATGGAAACGAACAGCATTGATCTGATACATACATCCATTCCGTTCGGTAACCATTACGAGTACAGCGCCAATTATAACGACTTCGGGCATAACGAGAACACTGAGCGGTTCTTTGAACAAATGGATTATCTTACACCGGAACTTCTTCGAGTGTTAAGACCTGGGCGAGTAGCTGCAATCCACGTAAAAGACCGCGTGCTTTTCGGAAATGCAACTGGTACGGGAATGCCTACTATAGAGCCATTTCACGCACAGTGTATCAGCCATTATATGAAGCATGGCTTCCAGTATTTCGGCATGATCACGGTTGTAACTGATGTGGTTCGTGAAAATAACCAAACGTACCGCCTTGGATGGACAGAACAGTGCAAGGATGGTTCAAAGATGGGCGTGGGATGTCCGGAATATATCCTGCTTTTCCGTAAACTGCCGACTGACAGATCAACAGCGTATGCGGATGTACCTGTAAAGAAGTCAAAAGAGGACTATACAAGAGCACAGTGGCAGATTGACGCACACGGATATTGGAGATCATCCGGTGACAGGCTTGTCAGTAAGGAAGAACTGAAAGAATTCCCGGTAGATAACCTTAAACAGGTGTATAGAGAATATAGCCGCGGCAGCGTGTACAACTATGAAGACCATGTGAAGCTTGCAGAAGATCTGGACAGGGACGGAAAGCTCCCGGCAACATTTATGGTCGTTGCTCCGGGATCGTGGAATCAGTTGGAAGTGTGGGATGATATTAATCGGATGCGTACTCTAAACACGACACAGAGCCGCAGACGTGCACAGATGCATGTGTGCCCTTTACAGTTGGATATTGTGGAAAGAATCATCAATAGATACAGTAATGAGGGAGATACAGTCTATGATCCGTTCGGCGGTCTTATGACAGTTCCAATGACAGCAGTTAAGATGCACCGGAATGGTAAAGGATGCGAGTTAAATCCAGATTATTTCCGGGATGGCGTTGGATATCTGCAGGCTGCAGAAAACGAAGTGGACGAGCCTACACTGTTTGATTTTATGGGGATGCAATCATGAAAGAAGAAACGCCAGGGAAAATAGTAAAATCATATTGCCAGCATATCCGTGAAGAAATAGCGCAATGGAAGGACATAAACCAGAATGGATGTAATGATCCGTTCTGGTCCGATGGCTGCAACATGAATCTGACACGGAATCATATCATTTATTATCAAAGTCTGATTGCGGAAATTTGCGCCGGGAATCAGTTGCAGTTACCGGTAGAATACTATTTGTCAGTTCCACCGGAGGTTGATAATTATTATATGGCAAATCTCAAACAGAAAAATCGTGTTAATAGGATATTTTTCCAGAGGAAAATGCCAGAAAGAAAAAGATATATTTATGACGAGCAGCAAATGAGTTTGTTTAGTCAGTTAAATTAGAATTTAACGGAGGAAAAGTAGATGGATAAAAAAGAGTATGAAGAAATTGAACGGAAAGCGAATGAACTGGAACATAATGCAAGCATTAAGTGTAATACTGAAGTTCAAAAAGTACAGAATTTTTACAATGGATATCAGCAAGGAATAGAGGATATATTAAAGATTTTAATAAGAAACTGAACTATTTAAAATTTAGGAGGTAGAAAGATGGAGAGATTAACATTCGTAACGGAAAATTTTGAAGTACTATTTCATCCGGAAGATTTACCAGATGATGAAGGTATGACCATTACACAACTTGCTGAGGATGGAAGATTTGATGAGTTGGAAGAAATTGCGGAAAGACTTGCGAGTGGCGAACAGGCAGAGGAATTACGAGAAAAACAAGTTAACGGGCTTATTCAGTACATTTTCAACAATTTGCATTGGTGTCCTTTTAAAGATGAAGCCAACATTGATTTTGAAAAAGAATGTGTTGGATTCGGAGAAACCGGGTGTAAAGAATGCATTTTGTGTAACATTCAAGAGCTAAACTGAACATTTAGAATTTAGGAGGTAGCTGTGAAAGAAAATTTAATATACTGCGAGAAAGAAAAAATAAAGTGTTTGTGTCATGGGTGTTCAGAAAATAAGTCCGAAATGCCCAATGGAACGTGTTCTGGATGTCAGAATTGTGGCAAAGTCACAGAAGAACAATGCAAAATGATATAGACTAATAAACTGCAATTTAACGGAGGTAAAAAATATGAAAATTGATGATTTAAATTTATCAGTCAGAACATATAACACATTATTAAGAGCAGGAATTAATAATGTTGAGAAAATCAGAGAAATGACAGACGAAGATTTGAAAAGTGTGAAAAATCTGTCTGAAAAATGCTATAAGGAAGTTAAACAGGCTGTATACTGTACAGACTGCAAGAGAAGTATTTACGGAGAGTATAAGAATTGTGATGTTAATATTGAAAACCACGGGAAATATGTTCTTGCAGGAGATAAATGTGGATGTAAGGTGGTCTAACTGAACTTTAACTGATAAAAGGGGGAATGTATGTGGGGGAAAAAGACATAAAATGATTTGCATATTTACAAGTGTAGAGGTATAATTTTTATATCAACTTACGGAGGAAATTATTATGTCGAAATGTATTAGATGTAGAGAGAATGAAGGTATTTATCCGCATTACAATGGAGGAAAAGTATGCGGAGAATGTTTGGACTATTATTTTCAATGTCCAGATTGCACAGTTGTATATGACATAGATGATCGTGAACATTATGATGCAGGTGGTTTTTGCCCAAAACATGTAGTGGATCATTAAAGAAAATGCCAACTATCAGAGTTAGATGGTTGATGTTATTTATGTTCATTGCAAATTAGATATGCTATAATAACTGCATAAGTTAGTGCCATTGAGCCGAATGTACGAGACTGAATTGTCTTGTATGTCCGGCTCTTTTTATTTTGCATAGAAGAGAGGAGGTATGACATGGCAGGAAAGAAAAATCCATTAGCTGATAAAGCATATGAGATGTATAGGCAAGGAATGAAGCTAGTAGATATAGCTTCTGCCCTCGATGTACCTCCGGGAACGGTTAGAAGATGGAAAAGCACACATGGATGGGATAGCGAACGTTCGGAAAAAGAAAGCGAGCGTTCGGCTACGAAGCGAACAAAGAAAAGGACTCCGATTGATGATGGTACGAAAGAAACTCTGCAGAACGATGACCTCACACCGGAACAGCAGATGTTTTGTATATATTACAGTAGGACTTTCAATGCGGCGCAGAGCTACCAGAAAGCGTATGGATGTAGTTATGAATCAGCGATTGCAAACGGTTCACGATTGCTAACAAATGATAAGGTTCGAGCAGAAATCGAACGCTTGAAAGAAATCAAACGCCAGCAGATAGTAGCCGGTGCAGATGATATTGTGGAATTGCAGATGCGTATTGCTTTTGCAGATATTGGAAATTATGTCTCGTTCGGGCAGAAAGAAGTAACTGATATAGAGACAGACGAAACATATATGGTCAGCGTGGTCGATCTGAAAGAATCCAAAAACACGGATACACAGCTCATCCAAGAAGTTAAGCGTGGAAAAGATGGAGTTTCGGTGAAACTGGCAGATAAGCAAAAGGCTATTGACTGGCTGTCGAAGTATTTCCTCGTACATCCAGATGATAAATATAAAGCAGAATTTGATAAAAAGCGTGCCGAAGTCAGCGACAATTCTGGAGCACAGATTTTGCAGAATATGCAGACTATAGCGGACATCTTGCAACACCCTGTAGCAAACCGGAATATAGCAGATTTGGAAGAAGGTGATCGGGATGAATAAACCGGCACCATTAAGTCAGAGACAGTATGAATACATGCAGAGATGCATGATCAGCTGGTTCAATGTGGCGGAGGGTGGCAAGCGAGGCGGTAAGAACGTGCTGGCAACGCTGATCTTCTGCTCACTGCTTGAAACACATAAGAACAAGATTCATCTGGTAGCTGGTGTGTCAAATGCTACTGCAAAGCTGAATATCTTGGATTGTGACGGATATGGACTGCTCAATTACTTTGAGGGCAGAAGCCGTGAGGGAAAATACAAAGACCGTGATTGTGTGTATGTTCAGACCAAGACTGGGGAAAAGATTGTGCTTATATCCGGAGGTGGTAAAGACGGAGACGAAAAGCTGATTAAAGGTAATACTTACGGCATGGCATACGTGACAGAAGCAAATGAATGTCATCCAAAGTTTTTAAAGGAAGTATTTGACCGTACACTTTCAAGCTCTGATAGAAAGATATTCCATGATCTTAACCCAAAAGAGGAAGAGCATTGGTATTATCTGAATATTTTAAAATTCCATGAGGAACAGCAGGCAAAGAATCCAAACTATGGATATAATTACGGACATTTTACTCTGGTGGACAATATGAGCATGACGGATGAGCAGATCAGAAAAGTTCTTAGCACCTATCAGAAAGGCACTGTGTGGTATAGACGTGACATTAAAGGCGAACGAGCAGTTGCAGAAGGAATCATTTTCCGGAAGTTTGCAGAGAACAACGAACCATATGTGTATGATGATGATACTGATCCGCTGCTTGCAAGAGATTCAAAGGGAAAATTAATACATAAACCTTTTAAGATCACAATGGGCGTAGACTTCGGTGGAAATGGTTCTATGACAACCTTCGTGCTGAAGCTTTTCTTTAACAGATATCATGATTTGAGAAGTGCCGAGGAAGCAAATCTGGAACTATCACCGGACATTGATGCGGAAGCGATATGCAGTAAGTTTATAGAGTTTTTCAAATACTGCCAGGAAAAGTACGGATTTATTGACTGGGTATTTCCAGACAGCGCAAGCACAACGATGATAAACAGCTTGCGAAGCGCCGCAAGAAAAGCAGGATTGCCATACCGGAATATTAAAGGTTGCCGTAAAAATGAAGTGTCGGACAGACCACGAACCTACGACATGCTGATGAATACCGGAAGGTGGAAGATAAACCGGAATTGCACAAAGCTACGAAGTGCGATCGGTAAGTTGAAATGGGATCCAGACCACCCGGACATACCAGAGGATAAAAACATCGGAAACTGCAATGACTGGTGGGATGCGGAGAACTATACAATTTTGAATTTTATTGAATATGTTGATCTGGACAGAAGATAGGAGGAAGAGATGGAGAGTTGTGTAAAAGCATTTTTGAATAAAAAAGGATACGATGTCAATGATAAGGCGTTAACGATTATTCATGCATGTGATGACTGGTACGCGAACCGATTGATAAGTGATTTCCATAAACGAAAAACAATCAATGGGATACCATATGAGCTTACAAGGTTAAATTTCGCAAAAAGATGCTGTTCTGATGATGCTAATCTCTGTGAGGTGCTTGAAATCAATGTGGGAGAAGGGGAACAGGCGGATTTTGTAGCAAAGGTGCTTGCTGGCAGTAATTTCAACACGCAATACCGTAAACAGTTAGAAAAAACCTCTGCGGATGGTACAGTAGCCTGTTATATCCGCTTGGACAATGCAACGATTATGGATGATTCTTCTGTGAGAGGTGGAGATATTAAGCTTAATTATGTGGAAGCAGATGCGTTTACGCCACTCACTGTGGAGAATGATATTGTGGTTGAGGCGGCATTTTCTGGAAGTACACTGGTCAAGGGAAAGAAGCAGACAACACTCGTGTTATTCTTGCTTGGCGAGAATAATCTATATACTGCGGAGACACATATTTTTAATGATCGTGGAGATGAGGAAGTTGGAAAACAGACGATTGTGCAGCTTGGTGATGTGAAACCGTTTGCTGTTATGCGTGTTGCTGAAGTGAATAATCTGGATAATATGGAAGGCTACGGACTGCCTAAATTATGGAATGCAATTCCAGCACTTAAGGTTGTAGATTTGTGCTATAACGTATTGTTTAGCGATTTAGACAAGTCTGAGAAAATTATACTGATAAATGAATTACTTTGTGCTTTTGATGATGATGGAAATCCAATATTAACTCCTGAACAAAAAAAATTATTTGTATTTACAGGGGAAAAACTTCCAGAAGAGAAGGGGCTTATTCAAGAATATAATCCTGAAATCCGAGTAGAACAGATTACAAAAGCAATTGAACTGGCACTATCATTATTATCTATGTCTTTTGGATACGGAACAAAAAAATACAGCTTTGAAAATGGACAGATTAAGACGGCTACTGAGTATTTCGGTGAAAGGCAGGATGCCATGCAGGAGCTAGGAAAGCAGCGACAAGTAGCCACTGAATATATACAGGATATCTGCAGAGCTGTCATGTGGTTTTCAAATAAATATCATGATACAGCATATAATTTAGACGCAGAGATCACAATTGGTTTTGATGACTCTTATGTGGAAGATAAGCAGGCGAAACTCGAAGCGATGAGAGCGGATGCATTATCGTTCCCGGAAGTGCCAATTTTAAAGGTTTGGTATATGATGGAAAAATATAATATTCCAGAGGATGAAGCTAAGAAATATATGCAATATACGGACGAACCAATTGACGATGTTGATGATTAGGGGGTATTTAAAGGGCATTATCAGAACAACAGATTGATGTTTTAGCGGATAAATACATAATTGGACTTTACCAAGATTTAGAGGATGAGGTCATAGCTGATATTGCCCGGAGAGTACAGAAAACCGGACGATATACTGAAACAGCGGAACTTATGGCAAAATCAATGGTAGAAAATGGATTTTCTGCGGATAAAATCCGTGTAGAAGTCATGAAAATGCTTCGTGCTGATAAAGATTATCAGATGGCGGTTGCAGAAAACACTATGGCATATAAGCGAGAGGTGCAGCAGATTATTAATAATACCGTAGAATCTGCAAAGGAAGCAGGAGAAACTTTGACAGCAGAAGCCGGTGATATGGCATGGAATAATGATCTTTCTATGTGGGAACAACAGGGGGAAGATCTGACAAAGCCGAACAGCTTAAGCAAATTTGTAAAGGCATCTTCTTTGCAGACATCTGGAGCACTTAGGAATCTGACAAAAACGATGGGATTTAAGAATACAGCACTTGGCACAACTGGCGTAATGGATATGTATCAGCGAGAGATGGATCTCGCACTGATTAAGGTATCTACCGGAGCATTTTCTTTTGACCAGGCAGTCAAGGATTGTGTGCATCGTTTGGCACAGAGCGGATTGAGAAGCATTGACTATGAAAGTGGGAGATCGTACCAACTTGACGTTGCTGCCAGAATGGCTGTCAGAACTGGAATGTCACAGCTATCTGGAAAAATCACAGAGGAAAATCTAAAAAACTCTAACCATGATCTTGTCATCACAACCCAGCACATGGGAAGCAGACCGGACCATGCAGTATGGCAGAATAAAGTGTTTTCCTATTCTGGAAAAAGCAAGAAATATCCGGATTTTATCAAAGAAACAGGGTATGGAACTGTCACAGGATTAAAGGGAGCAAACTGTACGCATGATTTTTATCCATATTGGGAAGGTGCATCTATAATCCCAGAGGATATAAAAGAGCCTGATCTACGGACAATCGGTGGAAAGACTTATACTTATTATGAATCCACGCAGAAACAGCGTCAGATGGAGCGGCAGATCAGAGCGACTAAGAGAGAAATTGAAGCAACAAAAAGTATTGGCGGCGATGCACAGGATTTGCAGAATAAATTGCGTGGACAGATGGCAGATTATAAAAGTTTCTCAAAGGCTGCCGGGCTGAAGGAGCGAGATAATCGGCTTAGAGTAGAGAGCGGAACATTTATTTTGAAAAGGAAGAAATCAAAAGTTGCAGACCATAAATCAGCAGATTATCTGATGAGAAGTCATGTTCCAGGGCAGAATGTTTTTAAAGAGCGTCTCATGACTAATGATGTATTAGAATCGATGCCGGAAAAAGTGAAAAAATCACTTCAAAATACAATTATTGATATCGGAAAAGATGGTGCTAGTCAATATGATTATATACATGATATATTATATGTGGCCAATGGAGCGGAAAAGTCAGAGATTATTCATGAAATTGGTCATGTTGTTGAGAATAAAATGTTAGATGCTAACAGGGTTGCACTATTAAGAAAGCAGATGGTGCAAGATATATCACCAAATGATATCATTGAAAAAATAATGTATGATGCATCAAACAATGAGCATAAGGTGTATATTATTAAGTCAAATAAATTTGTTTCTGAATATCAGGGAAGAATATATGTCACTGACTGGGATGAAATTTATGATGAAAATTGGAATATTCGCGATGAATTATTATGGGAGTTTATTTCAGAACCATTTAGAGAATATATAGAAAATCCTAATTATTTAAAAGAAAAATATTCGGAATTTTATGAATTAATCAAGGAGATTGCAGAATGAGCCCAAAAGAAAAATTATTAAAAATGAAAACATATGAAGAATATGAGAAAAATAGAGAGGAGTTAAAGGGACTTAAGCCAGATAAAGAGGTGATTGAACATCTTTCAAAACTGTTTGGAAAGGCATCCGATACAAGAGAGGAATTATATATGACGCGACCAATCGATGGAGGAACAATTGGAAGATAATATGGCACTATTTGCAATAAAAACAATAAATCAAGTTGCTAACATGCAAAAAATGTTATATAATATCTCTAGGGGTGATATATTGAATCCTAGTAAATTTATCTGGTATCCTTGTCCGAAATGTGGAAGCCACCTTTTGGCAATCAATAAAGATACCGAGGTTAAAAATTTGCCGTGCAAATGCAAGCACTGCAAACGAGAAAGTTTAATAACGATAGTGCCGATGATTAGAGCCGATTAGTCAAGTCTTAAATTAAGACTTGATTGATTGGCTCTTTTTAATGCCGCGGATTGATGTAATGGCAGCATACTGGTTTCCTTAGCCAGTAGTGGTGGTTCAAATCCACTGTCCGCAATTATCTGTGGGTGATTCTCCCACGTTAAATAAATCATCGTTAAAGGAGATAGAAGTAATGAAGAGAGAAGAATTAGAAGCACTTGGCATGACGAAAGAACAGATCGATAAAGTATTGGACATGCATCATGCGGAGCTTGATCCGGTTCAGAAAGATTTGGAAACAACACAGGCAGATCTGACTGCTGAGAAGACTAAAACCGCGACACAGGAAACAACCATCAAGGATCTGAAAAAGGATATTGAGGAGTTTAAGGATGCCGATGTGAGCGGAATGAAGCAGAAAATCGAAGATCTTGAGAAAGACATTAAGACAAAAGATGCAACGCATCAGCAGGAGATTGCGGATCGTGATTTCAATGATCTTCTCAAAGAGAGTATTGCATCCGCAAATGGTAAGAATGCTAAGGCGATCACTGCTCTTTTGGATGTTGATGTCTTGAAAGCATCAAAAAATCAGAAAGAGGACATTGCAGCAGCAATCAAGACATTGACGGAAGCAGAGGACAGCAAAATGCTGTTCGGTGAGCCGGAACCGAAACCGGCAGGAAAAGTTGATCTTATCGGGGGAGTGAAAAAGACACCTGATGAAGGAGTTTCTTCTCTGATGGACGCATTAAAAGAAAAGTATAAACAGTAAAGGAGAATGAATCATGGCATTAACATTAGAAGAAGCAAAAGTCGGTTATGCAGACAAAGTAGAACAGAATGTGATTGATGAATTTAGAAGATCGTCCATCCTGCTCGATAAACTGACATTTGATGATACCATTTCACCAACAGGCGGTAGCAATCTGGTATATGGATATCAGAGATTAGAGACACCATCTACCGCATCAGTACGTCAGATTAATTCTGAGTACTCACCAAACGAAGCAAAGAGAACCAAATGCACAGCAAGCCCGGTAATCCTTGGTGGCTCATTCCAGATTGACCGTGTGATCGCACAGACATCTGGTGCTATTAATGAGATGGATTTCCAGATTAAAGAGAAAACAAAGGCGGGAGCGAATTACTTCCACAATTTGGTAATTAATGGAACATCTGCATCTTCTGGTACAGGATATGTACCTAATACCTTTGACGGACTTAAAAAGATTTTAACTGGAAAATCAACCGAGATGACAACTGATATTGACATTTCAACATCTGCATTATTAGACAGCAATTACAACGCATTGCTTGATGAATTAGATACATTCATTGCATTATTGGCTGCAAAACCAGATGTGTTAATGATGAACAGTAAGATGCTTACAAAGGTGAAGTCTGCGGCACGTAGAGCAGGATATTATGACAGAAATAAGGATGATTTTGGTCGAACTGTAGAGACATACAATGGAATTATTCTTATGGATGCAGGACAGTATTACAACGGTTCTACTACAGAAGATGTTGTTTCTACGTCAACACCTGGTTCAAATGCGTATGGTACAACTGATATTTATGCAGCAAAACTTGGACTTGATGCATTCCACGGAATTTCCGTAGATGGCAGCAAGATGCTTAAGACGTACCTCCCGGATTTACAGGCACCTGGTGCGGTGAAGACAGGAGAGGTTGAGTTGATCGCCGGAGCAGTACTTAAAAACAGCAAAATGGCTGGTGTGCTGAAAGGAATTAAATTATTAGGCAAAACTGCCTAAGGAAAGAGAGGGAGCTTGATATGCCATATGTTAATTGGGAGTATTATAGCTCCCTCTATGCGGATGTTCCGGTAGATAAATTCCCGGCATTTCTTCAAAAAGCATCTGCAAAGCTGGATGTGTATACCCACATGAGGGCAAGAAAATTTGCCGATGTTTATGATGAAGCATCGGCAACGTACTTTCAGAAGCAGGTGCATATGCAGATACAGAATACCGTCTGTGATCTGATAAATGCACTTTATAAGCAAGAGTCTACTGGTATGGGAACAGGCATTTCATCTGTCAGCAATGATGGATATTCCGAATCATATAAGATTACTACAGTTGCGGAGAAAGAATCCCAACTTATATCAATTGCGAGAGGTGGTCTTTCCGGTACGGGATTGGCAGGTGCGTTATGAGTGGACTATTTACGGATACAGTAACGATTTACAACAAAATTTCTGATTCTGAGTGGAAACGAACCGTTGTAAAAGGTGTACAGTGGTCTGATAAAACTGAAAAGAAAAATGAAAATGGTAAAATCAGCATTGCACGATGTGCGTCTGTGACGTTTCCTGTTGGGACTTACAATGGCTTATCACTTAATTCTTATAATGAGGAGGATTGCCTTGTATATGGGGAAGTTGAGGACGTTGTAGAGGATGTCAAAGGGCGAAGGATTTCTGATCTGATGAAGAGATATCCAAAATCAGGAACGATACAGTCTGTAAACGATAATTCCAATCGGGATTTTTGCAAAAATATTAAGGTGGTGGTGGCGTAATGCCTAACATGTTTAAATTTATCTGCGATATTCCTGCTGTGATAAAAAGGCGAGGACTTGAAGATAACGGAAAAGTTCAACAGTTTATTGATTCAGAATGCCTTCGACTGTGTGAACCCAAAGTGCCAAAAAGGGAGAACATTCTCATTGAATCAGGGCATATAAACACTCATATCGGAAGTGGACAGATTAAGTACCGTACACCATACGCCAGGCGGTGGTATTATATGCCAGCAAATTTCCACGAAGCACCAGAGCGTGGAAATTATTGGTTTGATAGGATGAAACAGCAATATAAAAATCAAATTCTTGAAGGTGCAAAGAAAATTGCAAGTGGAGGTTGATATGACTATTTCACAATATATTGTAAAATTACTTAGCAATTATGATGGTTTATCAATTGATATGAACCATGTAGCAGACGGCTCAGATCAGTATGGTCTTTTTAAATCACCATCAAGAGACTTAAGAGAAATGACAGACGGAAGTTGCGAGATTACAGAATATTATAATTTTATCGCACGCCAGTCAACCGGATCAAGATCAGAGAGGAAAGAATCTGATGAATGGTTAGAAGATCTAACATATTGGGCAGATGATTTCGCTTACTCATATGCATTTCCAGCACTTGATAAAAATAGAACGGTGACCGGATTTTCCATTACCGGGAATCCTTATCCGATGGAAGCCAGTGACAAAGATACATTATATCAGATGGCATTGTCCATCACTTATTTACGAGAAAGAGAGGTATCATAAGGTCAGAATTAACAAGATTAAAAAAACATAGAACGATTCCATTTTTAAACACTGCCGAGATATCGGCATTAACACCTTCGTGGGCGAGAATTGGAAAATCGACAGTATTTGACTTGGTTTTAAACGCACAGACCGAGGATAATGATTTTATTGAGGATGAAATCCCAACAACAGATATTAAATACTACAAACCATCACTTGCGCAGGAGTTACAGGCAAACAAGGGAGATGCGGCATTTGATTATCTGTATGATATGTTTTTCAACTTGCCAACTGGTGAGGACGTGAAAAAAGATTTACTTATCGTGTTCGATGGAAACATTGGATCAGAGGGAACACCTAAATTCAAGGCATGGAAAACAAAATCAACTTTAACGCTGGATCATTTTGATTCCGTTGCAGAGAAGATTTATTTTAACTTCTCAATTAACCATATTGATCGAGGTACTGTTACGGTAAGCGATGGAGTACCTACATATACCGCAGATAGTGCGACTTAGGAGGATTTATGGATTACACAGTAATTATTAACAACAGAAGTTATGATTTACCGAAAAAGACAGTTTCAGTTATGAATAAGCTGGATGATGTTTTGAAGGTGGACAATCTTAATATCAAGGCAAGACAAAAATTTGAAAAATTACATGAATTTGTAAAAGATATTCTTGGTGAGTCGAATGCAAAAGAGATTTTAGGATCGGACAATCTGGATGAAATTGATCTGTCAGATTTATCCATTGGAGTGCTGAAAATCAATGATGCTTATAATAAACCTTTAAATGATTATAAGATGGAGAAAATGAGAGCAACGTTGAACTCGGCGCAGATTGATAAAATTAATAATCTGGTAAACAGCGCAACAGCAATGGCTAATCTTCCTGGTGCAGCCAATGCTTGATCTAACAAGAAAATCACTACCAAACACCGTCAGAGTGGGCGGTAGTGATTTTTCGATATATACAGATTTTCGTGTCTGGATGCGATTTGAAATCCAAGTTGCAAAGCTGAAGCGTGGAGAAAATATCGATGTTTCGTATTTATTTAAAAATGAAATGCCGGAGCATTGTAATTTGAATGAATTATTTGTTTTTTCAAGACCTGAAACACCATTACCAAGAGATATTTATCATAGAAACGTAATCACATTGGATTATGAGCTTGATAGTGATCTCATATACAGTGCAGTTTTAGGGCAATACGGCATTGATTTATTTGAAGTGGACGAATTACATTGGCATAAGTTTTTGGCTTTGATACGAGGACTTAACAACAGTACAAGACTTCGTGAAGTCATGGGATATCGCTGTTATGAGAAGAATCAGGATAAAGATAGAGATATATATTCTGAAATGCGTAGAGCATGGGAAATTGATAGGAAAACAGAAACTGAGTTGGAAGAAGATGAAAAATTCAGCAATCTTTTCAACTAGGAATGTGAGGTGAACCAGTGAAGGTCTGATGGATCTTTAGTTTTTGATACAAAATTATTAACAGATGGATTTAAAAAGGGCGTCAGTGCACTGGGGGGCATAACAGTCAATGGCATGAAAACAATTACTGCCGGAATAACTGCCGGAGTTACGGCGGCAGCCGGAGGGATTGCTGCAATCGGAACGGCAGCGGTCAGTGCCTATGCAGATTATGAACAGTTAGTTGGCGGTGTTGAGACACTTTTCGGAGCAGGTGGTCAGAGCGTATGGGAATATGCAGATACTGTAGGCAAAAGTGTAAGCGAAGTACGTGAAGAATACGGACAACTTATGATCGCACAGAATGAGGTCATGGATAATGCTTCCAAGGCATATAAGACAGCCGGTTTATCTGCTAATGAATATATGGATACTGTTTCCAGCTTTGCAGCATCTTTAAAGCAGAGCACATCAAGTGAACTTGAAGCAGCACAAGTTGCGGATCAGGCTGTCATTGATATGGCGGATAATGCAAATAAAATGGGAACCTCAATGGAATCCATTCAAAATGCTTATCAAGGGTTTGCAAAGCAGAATTACACCATGCTGGATAACCTTAAGCTTGGTTATGGTGGTACAAAGTCTGAAATGGAAAGACTTCTTGCTGATGCAACGAAGTTATCGGGCGTTGAGTATGATCTTGATAGCTTAAGCGATGTTTATTCCGCAATTCATGTGATTCAAGATGAATTAGGAATTACCGGAACAACGGCTAAAGAAGCAAGTACTACAATCCAAGGTAGTGTAGGAGCAATGAAATCTGCCTGGGAGAATCTTCTTGTTGGTGTTGCTGATGATAACCAGAATTTTGACCAATTAGTTAATGACTTTGTAGATTCGGTTGGAACTGTAGCAGAGAATATATTACCACGAGTAGAAACAGCTCTTGATGGTGTTGGAATTCTTGTTGAAGAATTAGTTCCGATTATTATTGATCGAATCCCGGAATTGGCGAATGATGTTCTGCCAGATTTAATACAGTCTGGTGTAAACATGATTGCTTCTATTGTAACTGGTTTGAATGAAAATTTACCGGAGCTTTTAAGTGGTGGAGAAGAAATTCTTGACACACTTTCAGAAGGAATTTTATCGTTACTTCCAACGCTTGGAGATGCGGCTTACAACATAATCACAACATTGATATCAGGAATCACCGATAATGCGGATTCTGTACTCAGCAGTGGTAGTGAGATATTACTTAATCTCGTGAAGGGTATAGCAGAAAAACTGCCAGATTTATTATCTGCCGGTGTTGATGCTATCATATCGTTGGCAATGGCGATAACAGAACCTGGTACGCTGACGAATATAATCACGGCTGGTATTAATTTACTGGTTTCGTTAGTTGATGGAATTTTTAATGCACTTCCTAAATTGTTAGAAGCTGCACCGGTTATCATTGCACGGCTGGTGGTTGCCTTGATCGCAAATGTTCCACAGTTATTAAAAGCAGCTGTTCATATTCTTGTGAAGTTAGCAGAATATATGATATTAAATACTGCAAAGTTGCTTAGCGCAGTACCTAAATTGTTCAACAGTCTTGTAAGCAATTTTAAGGAGATGGACTGGGGAAGTATTGGTAAAAACATTATTGATGGTATTTGGAATGGCATTCAGGCTGGTTGGGACTGGCTGACTGGAAATGTAAGAAATCTGGCAACAAATCTATTTAATGCAGCCAAGGATGCGTTAGGAATTCATTCGCCATCACGTAAGTTTAAGTATCTCGGCGAGATGTGTGTGGCTGGTTTTGATGACGGAATACAGGATTTAATGAGTACCGATGGAATCACAAAAAACATTAACGCAAGTCTGTCAACTGTGAGTGCTGGAATGGTTAGCAGTAGCGGATCTGGATCTGGCTTTGGAAACTTTAATCAGACCATAAATGTTAATCAGCAAATTGCTACGCCGGATGAACTTGCCAGAGCAGTGAGAGTTGAGAGTAAGCAGGGATTAATGAGAGGTGCATATGGATACTAAAGTATGTGTTCGCTTTGTAAGAAGTGATGAAAGAGAATTTTTAATAGATGGAACAGACTGGAAAATTCCATCAAAAGGATTGGATGGATTCGGAGCATATGAGAACGACATCACCACGGTAGATAACGCCGTGGGAGATGGCGGAATCATTGTATCTGACAGAATTGCACCAAAAGATAGAACTGTAAATGCTATTTCGAGAAATCCTGTTCTTAATGAGATTTTGAGAAAAAGTGCAATTGCATTTTTTAATCCGAAATTTGATTACAAAATGTATATCACATACATGGGTGTTACGAGATGGGTAGAAGGTAAAATATATAAGTTTGAAATTTCCAGCGGAAATATTAATCGTGTGATGGAAATGGCAATAACTTTATTGAGTCCGAATCCATTTTTTAAAAGCTATGATAATTTTGGAAAAAATATAGCTTCGGTTGTAGGTATGTGCGGATTTCCGTATTTATGCAGTATAACAAGCGGAACACCTAAAGGTTTTACTGCTGGCAAATTTAATTTTGCTAAAAAAGTGCTACTGGATAATGATGGAGATGTTGATACTTATTGTAAAGCGGTTATAAAAGTAAGTGGAGAAGTTGTGAATCCGAAGATTGTTATTAATGATAATTATGTCAGGGTATTAGATACGATGCAAGCAAATGATGTGATTATTATTGATTTTACACAGAATCCACCAACGGTTAAAAAGAATGGAATGAACTATATAGGACATTGCGACAGAACATCAGCTTTTGATGATATGGAACTTCCGGTTGGAAGCTCTGAAATTTCTTTTGATGCGGACACTGGAAGCAATCTTATGAATGTTTCAATTTATTATAATAAACTTTATGGGGCAATTTAGGAGAAATCATGAAAGGATTTAATACGATCGCACTAGATAAAAATTATCAGATAGTGTCATTAATACGGTCAACAAATTTACAATGGAGCAGGAAATTTCACGAAGCTGGAACTTTCTCCATACAGATCCCGATAGAACAATATAATTCGTCAATAAAGTATATCTATACAAAAGACAGACCGGAACTCGGAAAGATAACACAGATAAATTACGTCCGTCAACAACAGTATAAATATATTCAACTGAGCGGGTATTTCATGGAAAAAACATTAGACAGACATGTTGTATTTCAGAACGGTGCATCAAATGTGACAAATGCACCTTCATGGTCATTCCAGAGTGGAAAAGCAGAGAATGTGGCATATGCGTTTTTTAATGCCTTTAAAACGTTAACTACCGCAAGTGGAAGTTCTGATTTAAATATTATTTCCGGGATATCGCTCGGAAGAGGAAAAGATTCTGTGCATTATCGCAACGGAGAACTGCTCGGGTGGAAGATCTATGACATCTTAAAACCATCCGGCATGTCTTATAGAGTCCTTTATGATTTCGTGGAAAGCAATAAGAAATTCGAAGTATGGAGTGGATCTGACCGGACGGAAAATAATGCAGATGGAAATAATCCAATTATTTTTTCGACAAAATACGGAAATATAAAGAACCCAAATATTTTAATTGATGATACAGAATATAAAAATGCTTGCCTAAATACGAATGAACAAACAGATAATGATGTCACTACGTATGTTTCGAGAGCTACTTTTAACGCTGCATCTGGCGATGATGAGTATTGGTTTTTATCAAATAGTTCTACATTAAATAGAAATGAGTATACAAGCAGCGATTTGGCTGTTGCTATGGATAATGAAGCGCTGAATGCATTAACCGGATATCCCAAAATTATTAATGTTGAATTTGACGCAATGGAGAGTAGTTACGAATATGGAACAGATTTTGATTTAGGAGATTTGTGCAGTATAGAAATTCCAGAAATGGATTTGTCTGCCCAAGCCAGATTAATTGGCTGCTATGAAGTCATGAAGTCCGGACAGTGGAGCATGACAATGGAATTTGGTACACCAATAATTTTAAAAAGATAGAGGAGGACAAAAATTATGATAGGATTTCCTTTTGATTCACATGTCACATTTGAGAGTGATGGAACACCGGTGTATGATCGTGCGATTACGTCCGCACCACTTAGAAAACTGATAGCCAAATTATTAACGGATGGCATTTTACCAAACCCATCTACCAATCTGCAGGTCGAAGCAGGTAGTGGAATGAATGTTATTGTTAATCCTGGTTTTGCAATTTGTGCAGGAGGGTTGAAACTGGAAGAAAATCAGCGGACGCTTGCAATTCAGGCAGCAGATTCTAATTATGATCGAATTGATACTGTAGTCTTAAGATGGAACGATAATGATTCGGAGAGAATCTGCGATTTATATATTGTAGAGGGCATACCTGCAGCAAGTCCTTTAAGACCAGAGCTTACAAGAACAGAATCAATTTGGGAATTAGGATTAGCAGATTTATTTGTAAATAAAAATTCTTCAGCTATTTCCAATCAGAGAATTACGGACACACGTTATGAAACTGCAAGATGCGGCATTATATCGGCAATCAGCGAATTTGATACAACAACATTATATCAGCAAGTGCAAGCTGATCTTGCCGGATTTAAAGCATCGGAGCAGGCAGATTTTATAACATGGTTCAATGATATAAAAGGTCAGTTATCTGAGGATGCAGCCGGAAATTTACAAAAGCAGATCGGAACGTTGGAATCTTTAAAAACAGAAGTGAAAACTAATCTTGTCAATGCTTTGAATTGGGTTGTTGATAAAACGTCCGGTGTTATTGCGAAGCTTGGAAGTGCGGATATATCAAAAATCGGGGATGGTACCGTGACTGGAGCGATAGTCAATAATAAAGAAGCGATAGAGGATGTCTCCCAGAGTTTAACGATTATAAATGAAAATTTAATTCCTTACCCATATCATGAAACAACACGGACGATTAATGGTGTGACGTTTATAGATAATGGCGACGGGACGATAACTGCAAATGGCACTGCAACTGACGATTTAATTTTTTGGATTAAATATTTTAATGATTTAGAGATTGATGATAATATAAAATACACGATAAGCGGCTCGCCAAATGGAAGCTCGAGTGGAAAGTACTGCTTAAGCGCGCGCGTTTATACAAAAAAAGACGCGCCATCGCCATCGTCGGGGAAAATTATCAGGGTATCACAAGCCGGGACCGTTGTGACGGGATATAAATATATAGCTCCATACATTTCTGTGTGGAAAGGAGTAACTTTAAATAATGTTATATTCAAGCCGATGCTGGAATACGGAACTGTTGCGTCAGATTATAAACAATATTCGATGTCAAACGCAGGATTGCAGGAGCAGATTGAGATGTGCAAGGAGAATTTAATTCCATTTCCATATTGCGCAACAAGCACAGGCAGTTATGCGAAGTCATTCAACAGTTCGTCGTTAACAACGGTGGAAGCTAAAAATGATGGATCTTTACTTATCGGAAGCAATGGAAAAATTCCATCAAAAACAAATCAAGTATTATTTAGATTAATTCATGATAATTTTGAAAATATTCCATTATATAATGACATTTACAGTATGGATCCTCACTTCGAAAATCGACCTAGCGCATCTGGAGTGGCATTAGCAGTCTCATTTGAGCGGGCGAAGGATTCGGAACTTGAAACATTTTATGTAACTTCTCCAGTTGAAATTAATAACATTGATGGAAAATACACGAAAATAAAATATATTAGCGTCTGGCTTTCCACGGCAACTGCTTCGTTTGAAAATGTCAAAATGAAACCTACTATTACGAGAGGCGGAATAACAGAAAAGCGTGATGTGGTTTCCCAGAAATTAAGTATGGATGCAATCGTTGCAAGGACGAGAAACTCGTTAAATATTGTTCATTTGCCATTAAAAGAAACGAAGACGCTGACACTTGCTCAGCTTTATAACTCTTATGCAAAGCAGAATGATGTTTTATATGTGACTGTCATAGATTATAGTGATTCAAAATCATATAAGTCATCAACTATGCTTTTATTTATCGATGATTTTCAGATTTATGCAATTTCGACTGAAGGATTGTTAAAATATGATAATGTTAACGATAAGTGGGCTGTCATTATTCCGAGGGCATGATTATGATAAAATATGTATTTAGGCAGTTGTTATGTAAACATGAATATGTAAATACAAATGAAATGTGGTCATTTTTTGGACAAGAACATATAACAAGGTTATGTGTAAAATGTGGAAAAAAAATTTATTAAACTCTGGTTTCAGTGATGCAACATGGTAAAATAAAAAGAGCCGGATAATTCCGGCTCGTATAACACGATAAGAGGAGAAAAGTCATCTGGGAAGGTATTTTTTAAATCAATTTCGTAGATGACTCTCTCAAAAAAATTATAAGGTAATAATTTGCAAATGTAAATTTAGATAATCAGTACATTTTCTTAAAATCACAGAATTGCGATTTAAAATATTTGATTTATATGAATTGTGGTGTATAATAATAGCAACAAAATAAAGCAGTGCCATAGCGCCGAATGATTAGTCTATCAGATTAATTGTCCGGCGCTTTTTGCGTTGCAAAATGGCACAAATACAAGGCTTGGCAGATTTATAATGGTTTTATAAAGAAAGAGGGAGGTTGGTCGTTTGGAATCGATTATATCGGCATTGGTAGCAGGAGGATTAGCGTTAATCGGAACGGTACTCACAGTCAGTTCAGGGCAGAAAAAAACAGAACAGAAGCTTCAGACCGCACAGGCAGTCACAGACTGTAAGATTGATGAACTGACGCGCGAGGTACGCTTGCATAATAATTTTGCGCAACGTGTTCCAGTTATCGAAGAACAGGTAAAAGTTATCAATCATCGCATTGCAGATTTAGAGGGAGGAAAATAATATGTTAAAAAATTCGGTATTTAAACCATCAGTAAGCACACAAAAATGGGCGAAAGCAGCAGGAATCAGAGCTATTAAGACTATGGCGCAGACAGCGGTAGCAGTAATCGGTACAGGGGCAGTGATTTCAGCAGTGGATTGGAAGATGGTAGTATCATCCGCAATTGTAGCCGGTATCGTATCATGGCTTACATCCTTGGCAGGAATTCCAGAAGTAGAGGAGGAGTAATTATATGGCAAATAGAAAAATTGGACAGGCAGGTCTTAATCTAATTAAGCAGTTCGAGGGCTGCCGCTTGTCTGCTTATCAGTGTGCTGCCGGAGTATGGACCATCGGTTATGGACATACCGCCGGAGTAAAAAAAGGTATGACAATCACGCAGGCACAGGCAGATGCATATTTGAAGCAGGACTGTGGAAAGTTCGAGAGCTACGTCAACAGTGCAGCGTATGTGCCAATCACTGCAAATCTCAACCAGAATCAGTTTGATGCTCTGGTGTCGTTTGCATTTAATTGTGGAGCTGGCAACCTTAAAAAGCTTTGTGCAGGTAGAAACGCATCACAGATTGCTGTAGCAATGCCACAGTACTGTAAAGCAAATGGTAAAGTGCTTGCAGGACTTAAAAGACGTAGGTCGGCAGAGCAGGCTTTATTTAATAAAGCAGTGGCAGCAACAAATACATCAAAATCAGAAAGCGAGGATTACAATATGACTACGATCAGAAAAGGTAGTAAAGGAAATGTGGTTAAGGTATGGCAGATCATCATTGGTACGACAGCAGATGGCAAATTCGGCAGCGGTACGGAAGCGTCGACCAAGACCTGGCAGAGAAGCCACGGATTGACAGCGGATGGAATTGTTGGAAAGAATACATGGAAAGTAGGTCTTGAATCATTATAAAACCATAGCCGGTAGAGCTTATCTGCCGGCTATTTTCACGTCTTTATTTGTCATTTTTAATATGTGTTGGTTCTTATTAATTAGTAACAAATTAGTAACAGTCTTGAAAAAAAGCTAGAAAATCAAAGGAAATTATTGATTTTTTCTTAAGAATAGTCTAATATATGTTTAAAAGTGGTGGAAAGTGGTAGAAAATGGTTCGAAGTGGTGGAAAATGACCACAGAAATGGAAAATCAAGAGGAACCAGCTGCCGCACAAAGGCAGGTGATTGTGTCATGTTTATGGGAGAATACAACCACACAGTTGATCCAAAAGGCAGACTGATAGTTCCGGCAAAATTCAGAGAGCAGCTTGGCGATGAATTTGTAGTGACAAAGGGACTTGATGGATGCTTATTTGTGTATACGTCAGAAGAATGGCACAACATCGAAGAGAAATTCAGAAACATTTCCATGACTTCCAAGGATGCAAGAAAGTTTTCACGTTTCTTTTTTGCAGGAGCAGCTTCCTGTGAACTGGACAAGCAGGGAAGAATCCTTCTTCCACCAGTTTTAAGAGAATATGCAAATCTGACAAAAGATGTCGTTTTAGTCGGAGTCTTAAGCAGAGTGGAAATCTGGGACAAAGACAGATGGCAGGAGAATACATATGATGAAGATGAGATGGATGAGATTGCAGAACACATGGCAGATTTAGGGTTCAGCATCTGATCCACAGAGAATAAAAAAAGAGAGCCAGAGCAAAAGTCAGGCAGAGAGGATCACAATGGAATTTAATCATTATTCAGTATTGCTAAATGAGACAATTGAAAATTTGAATATCAAGCCTGACGGAATCTATGTGGATGGAACACTTGGCGGTGGCGGACATGCTTACCAGGTGGCTTCACGGTTATCAGAAAAAGGCAGGCTGATCGGAATCGATCAGGACGCGGATGCAATCGCAGCCGCCGGAGAAAGATTAAAGGAATTTGGTGACAAGATCACCATTATCCGAAGCAATTACGCCAACATGAAAGAGGAACTTCACCGCATTGGCGTGGAAAAGGTGGATGGAATCGTGTTGGATCTTGGCGTATCTTCGTTTCAGTTAGATACACCGGAGCGTGGTTTTACTTACCGTGATGAGAATGCTCCACTTGATATGAGAATGGATGACAGACAGAGCCTGACTGCAAAAGATATTGTAAACGGATACAGTGAGATGGATCTTTACCGTATCATCCGTGATTATGGTGAGGACAAGTTCGCAAAAAATATTGCAAAACACATCGTGCAGGAGAGGGCAAAGAAACCGATCGAGACAACCGGAGAACTGACGGAGATCATCAGGGCTTCCATTCCAATGAAAGTTCAGGTGACCGGTGGACATCCGGCAAAAAGAACGTTTCAGGCAATCCGTATTGAGCTGAACAAAGAGTTAGAAGTACTGCAGAATAATCTGGATGATATGATCGACCTTTTGAATCCGGGTGGAAGAATCTGTATTATCACGTTCCATTCCTTAGAGGATCGAATTGTAAAGACGAATTTTAAACGAAATGAGAACCCATGTACCTGTCCAAGCGATTTTCCAGTGTGTGTATGTGGTAAAAAATCCAAGGGAAAGGTAGTCACAAGAAAACCGATTCTTCCTTCCGAGGAAGAATTAGAAGTGAACTCCCGTTCCAAGAGTGCAAAATTAAGAGTTTTTGAAAGGGTGTAGCAGATGCCGAACAGAACAGTAAATCACAACAATCGAAATAGAGCAGCATATCAGGTAGATGGCAACACCGTACGCCGTATGGAGGCGATGCCGGATTACCGCAAAGAGCGCAGAGACAGACAGGAGCGGGAACGCGAGGAAGAGCTGAGAAAACGCAGACGTGCCGCAGCCAGAAATCAGGCAAAAGCGCTTCGCATGAGCAAAAGTTATGTTGTATTCCTGACAATGGCAGTGACCGTATTTGGCATTTTCTGTGGAGCTTATATTAAGCTTCAGTCTGATGTGACTGCAAGAATGAAAAAAATAGCAAGCTTAGAGAGCCAGGTGACAGACCTTAAGGCTGACAATGACGAGGCTTACAAGAGAATTAATACCGCAGTAGATCTCGATGCGATCAAGGAGAAGGCAATCAATGAACTTGGTATGTTTTATGCAACACAGGATCAGATCGTCTACTACTCTGTAGATAAGACAGACTACATGAATCAGTATAATGAAATCCCACAATAGGGGGAATTTTCAGGCAAAAAAATAATTCAGGTGGTAGAATGGCAAAAAGAAGACCGAAAAAGCCGATGTTAAAGTTTCCAAAGCGTATGCAGAAAAAAATGATCGTCATGTTTACGGTTGTTGCAGCGCTTATGATCGGACTCATCGGAAGACTGATGTATATTGAATACACCAGTGGAGAAAAATATGAGAAAATCGTTCTGGCACAGCAGGGCTATGACAGCCAGACAATTCCTTATCAGAGAGGTGACATTGTAGACGCAAAAGGAACTGTGCTGGCAACCAGTATCGCAGTTTATAATGTGATTCTGGACTGTTCCGTTTTAAATGATGATGAAAAATATGTGGAGCCGACGATCAATGCGCTTGTAAGCTGCTTCCCGGATCTGACGAGTGAACAGCTTTATTCTTATCTGAAAGACTCTCCGGACAGCAGATATATTGTGCTTGCCAAACGTTTGTCCTATGATACGATCCAGCCTTTTGTGAATCTGCAGGAGGAGCGGGATGAAAAGGGAAAACTGGTCAATCCATATATCAAAGGTGTCTGGTTTGAAAAAGAGTACCAGAGACAATATCCATATGGAAAACTGGCAAGTTCTGTGATCGGGTTCACAACATCCGGTAACCTCGGAATTAATGGACTGGAAAATTATTATGATGACACGTTAAATGGAATTAACGGCAGACAGTATGGATATCTGAATTCGGACAGCAATTTCGAAAAAACGATCAAACCGGCAGTCAACGGCAATACGTTAGTGACAACGATCGATGCGACGATCCAGTCGGTGGTAGAGAAGAAAATACAGGAGTTTAATGAGGCCTATACAGATGGTTACAGAGAGGGTGAGGGCGGAGCAACAAGAATCGGCGTGCTCATCATGAAACCGGACAATGGCGATGTCCTTGCAATGGCACAGTATCCAAATTACGATCTGAGCAATCCATGGGATTTATCTGAGTATTATACACAGGAAGAGATCGATGCGATGGATGATGATGCGAGACTCGAAGCGTTAAATCAGTTGTGGCAGAATATATGTCTGACCTATACTTATGAGCCGGGATCAACGGCAAAACCATTTACGGTTGCAGCCGGGCTTGAGACAGGAACACTGTCGACAAATGATACCTTTTTCTGTGATGGAGCCGAACAGCTCAGCGGATTTACCGTAAAATGTGTTGCCTATAGAAAAGGTGGACACGGAATGCAGACTTTGGAACAGACATTGATGAATTCCTGTAATGATGCCCTGATGCAGATGTCCTACCGGATCGGGGCAGAGAATTTCACGGAGTACCAGCAGATTTTTGGATTTGGACAGAAAACGAACATTGATCTTCCGGGAGAATCGAGAACAGATTCCCTGATTTACACATTGGATACAACATCACAGCTGAGTCTTGCAACCAATGCTTTCGGACAGAACTTTAACACCACGATGATCCAGCTTGGAACTGCTTTCTGTTCCCTGGTCAATGGCGGTAAGTTATATCAGCCGAGAGTGGTAAGCAAGATCACGGATCAGAATGGAAATACGATTCAGGATATTTCCCCGACGTTGCTGCGTGAAACAGTATCTAAGACAACAAGTGATACATTAAAACAATACATGTATTCAACCGTGACATCCGGTACCGGAAATACGGCAAAAGTAGACGGTTACTCCATGGGAGGTAAAACCGGAACGGCGCAGAAAGTGCCGCGTGATGGTGTGAACTATTTGGTTTCTTTTATCGGTTTTGCACCGGTGGACGATCCTCAGTTAATGATCTACTGTTTTGTGGATGAGCCGAACTCACAGGATCAGCCACACAGTACATTTGCGCAGAATATTGTGAGGGAGATTTTAGAAGAAGTACTTCCTTATATGAATATTTATCCGGATGAGGAGACGACAGGCTTACATTCCGGATGGGATATTACCGGAACAGATACAGGCGCAGCCGCTGTGACAGACCGTGTGACAGGAAATATGGAAAATATTTCGGAGGAAGAACCGGAAGGAACAGATGATGTGCCGGATACCATGGAAGATATTCCGGGAGCCGAGGAAAATAACGAAGAAAACGCCGAAAATGATGGTGTAAATGCAGAAGAAGCAGGAACAACATCCGATAACAGTGAATAGAAACATAACCTCATAAAAGTTGGAATAAAATGCAAGGAAGACTTTTATGAGGTTTTTGTTTTATGTATCGGAATAAGACCTTTAACCGCAAAAAGGTAATGATCGTATTCGTGGCAGTTTTTTTTATTATGATGTTTCTGATTGGAAGACTGGTATATCTGATGATCTTCTGCTCCGAATATTATGGAAATAAAGCGGAGAATCTTCATGAGAGGGAGCGAGATATTAAGGCGGCACGGGGAAAACTTTTAGATGCAAACGGCACAGTGCTTGCTACAAACAAATCTGTGTGCACGATCTCCGTGATCCATAACCAGATGGAAGAACCTGAAAAAGTCATTGCTATGCTTGTGAAAGAACTTGGCATTTCGGAAGAGACTGCTAGAAAGCGTGTGGAGAAAGTCAGTTCCATCGAGCGAGTGAAAACAAATGTCGCAAAGGAGACCGGGGATGCAATCAGAGCCTATGGACTCTCCGGAGTGAAAGTGGATGAGGATTATAAACGATATTACCCTTATGGGACGCTTGCTTCCAAAGTACTTGGATTTACCGGGGCCGACAATCAGGGCATTTTGGGACTTGAAGTAAAGTATGATGAATACCTTCAGGGAACCAACGGAAAAATCCTCACGTTAACCGATGCGAGGGGAATTGAGATCGAGAATGCCGGGGAGAGCAGATTAGAACCCGTGAACGGTTATGACCTTTGCTTATCATTAGATTACAATATTCAGATGTACTGTGAGCAGGCGGCAAAAAAAGTCTGCACAAAAAAGTCAGCGGACAGTGTTTCCGTGATCGTGATGAACCCGCAGAACGGCGAACTTATGGCGATGGTGAATTATCCGGAGTTTGACCTGAACAATCCGTTTACTCTGGCTGGGGACACCGGGGAAGCTGTGTCAGCGGAAGAAAAACAGAATCTGTTGAATAAAATGTGGCGAAACCAGTGCATCAGTGATACCTATGAGCCGGGTTCTACATTTAAGATTATTACGGCAGCGGCAGCGTTAGAAGAGGGAGTGGTAAAACTGGACGATGCATTTTTCTGCCCGGGTTATAAAATAGTGGAGGACAGAAGAATCCGGTGCGCGAGAACGACAGGGCACGGTGCGGAAACATTTGAGACAGGGATCATGAACTCCTGCAACCCGGTTTTTATGGAACTTGGCGAGCGGTTAGGCGCGGAGAACTTTGTCGGTTACTTCAAACAGTTCGGGCTGTTATCCAAAACAAATATTGATCTTCCGGGGGAAGCGGGAACAATCATGCATAAGACGGAAAATATTGGACCGGTGGAACTTGCGACAATCTCGTTTGGGCAGTCGTTTCAGATTACCCCCATCCAGCTTGTTACGACGGTATCTTCTATTATTAATGGGGGAACGCGCGTGACACCACATTTTGGCGTAAGCGTGCAGGATGCGGACGGAAATACAGTAAAAACGTTCTCCTATGAAACGCATGAGAATATCTGCACAGCAGAAACTTCGGAAACGATGCGCTATCTGTTGGAGAAAGTGGTGTCAGAGGGAACCGGAAAAAATGCCAAAATTGAGGGCTTTTCCATCGGCGGAAAGACAGCAACCTCACAGACACTTCCAAGAAGCGACCATAAATACATTTCATCGTTTCTCGGATTTGCGCCCGCTGACAATCCGCAGGTGCTTGTGCTTGTTGTTATTAACAATCCGCAGGGGATTTATTACGGCGGAACGATCGCTGCTCCTGTGGCGAAGGAAATATTCGAAAACATTTTGCCTTACCTTGATAAATGAGATGAAATAACGTATACTAGTTAGGCGAATTGAACGTTAGAAAAAATACAAGAGGTGTTTAGTCATGGATTATGAAATAGTGATACCAGTTTTGATTTCTTTTGCAATCAGTGCAATTTTAGGACCGATCGTGATCCCCTTTTTGAAACGGTTAAAGGTGGGGCAGACGGAGCGTAAAGAGTTGGAATCCCATTTGAAGAAAAATGGAACCCCGACTATGGGTGGACTTATGATACTGGCAAGTATTATCATTACCTCTCTGTTTTATGTCAAAGATTATCCGAGAATTATCCCAATCCTTTTTATGACCGTAGGATTCGGTGTGATCGGTTTTCTGGATGATTATCTGAAGGTAGTGCTCCGCAGATCAGACGGACTGCTCCCGTGGCAGAAGATGATCTTACAGTTTATTGTGACAACAGTATTTGCAGTTTACATGGTGCGTTATTCCGGAATTGAACTTACTATGTTGATCCCATTTTCCGGCGGAAAGTACTTAAATATCGGATGGCTTGCGATTCCATTACTTTATTTTGCAGTGATCGGAACCGTAAACGGTGTGAATTTTACCGATGGTGTGGATGGCCTTGTGTCAAGTGTTACCATTATGGTTGCGACCTTTTTCTCCGTTGTGGCAATCGGAACGAATGCAGGGATTGCACCGATCACCTGTGCAGTAGCAGGAGCCCTGCTTGGATTCTTATTATTTAATGTGTATCCGGCAAGTGTTTTCATGGGAGATACCGGTTCCCTGGCACTGGGCGGCTTTGTTGTGGCAACTGCCTATATGCTCCAGATGCCATTATATATCCTGATCGTTGGACTGATTTATCTGGCAGAAGTCATATCTGTTATGGTTCAGGTTACTTATTTTAAATACACTAAGAAAAAAACAGGTGTTGGAAAGCGGATTTTCAGAATGGCTCCGCTCCATCATCATTTTGAGCTTGGTGGATGGTCAGAGACGAGAGTTGTCGCAGTGTTTGCAATCGTGACAGCACTGCTTTGCATGCTTGCATTATTAGGCTTATAAATCGCATTGGAAAATTGCAAAATGACCTGCCGGATTCGGACAGGAGATTGGAAGGATAAGACGATGAATTTAGAAGGAAAAAGAGTGTTAGTAGTAGGTTCTGGAAAAAGCGGAGTTGCAGCCGCAGAACTGCTCAGAAAAAAAGGAATCACATTTGTACTTTTTGATGGAAATAAAGATTTAGATGTGACAGCATTGATCGAGAAAAATCCGGTATTTGCCGGAGCAGAGATTCTTTTGGGAGAACTTGCACCGGAAGATATGGCGCGCATTGATCTTGTTGTGTTAAGTCCGGGCGTGCCGACAGACCTTCCGATGGTCAATGAACTTCGAAACAGACAGATTCCAATCTGGGGCGAAATTGAACTTGCCTATCATTTTGCAAAAGGAAGAATTATTGCAATTACCGGAACAAACGGAAAAACTACGACAACTTCGCTTGTGGGTGAGATCATGGCGAATTATTTCGATGATGTGAAAGTGGTCGGCAATATTGGAATCCCATACACATCGGTAGCGGCAGACACGACAGAGGATACTGTGACAGTCGCAGAGATCAGCAGCTTTCAGTTAGAGACAACACATGAGTTTGCGCCGGAAGTGACAGCTATTTTAAATATCACACCGGATCATCTGAACCGTCATCATACGATGGAATGTTATATCGAGACAAAAGAGAGCATTACAAAGAATCAGACCGCCGGGGATACCTGTGTGTTGAATTATGAGGATGAAGTGCTGCGCAGGTTTGGCGAGACACTTCAGACAAAAGTTGTATTTTTCAGCAGCAAGCGCAGACTGGAAAAGGGACTTTATCTGGACGGAGAAGATATTTTTTATGCAGACGGCACAACGGACACAAAAGTGATCAATGTAAATGAGCTGAATATTTTAGGAAAACACAATTATGAGAATGTCATGGCGGCAGTCGGAATGTCGGTAAGCTTTGGCGTACCGATGGATAAAATTGTGGAAGTGCTGAAACGTTTCCAGGCAGTCGAGCATAGAATTGAGTATGTGACAGAAAAACGCGGCGTGAAGTTTTACAATGATTCCAAGGGAACAAACCCGGATGCGGCAATCCAGGGAATCCGCGCGATGAACCGTCCGACACTGTTGATCGGTGGAGGTTATGACAAACAGTCTGAATATGATGAGTGGATTGAGAGTTTTGACGGCAAGGTGAAGAAACTCGTGCTGATCGGTCAGACGAAGGAAAAGATTGCGGAATGTGCGAAGAAACATGGCTTTGAGGATGTCATACTCTGTGATACATTTGAGGAGGCAATTGACACCTGTTATGCAAACGCAGTGAGCGGGGATGCGGTATTGCTTTCCCCTGCATGTGCAAGTTGGGGCATGTTCGCAAACTATGAGGAGCGCGGACGCATTTTTAAGGAATACGTGCGCAATCTGGCAGAATAAAAAATGTCAGGCATAATGGCATGACGTGCAGTAAATAAGAAATGAGGAATTGGAATGGCAAGAGGTCAGCAGACGGAAAAGAAAAAAAAGCCAATTAAATATTTCGATTACAGTCTTTTGTTTCTGATCATTTTTCTTTTGTGTTTTGGATTGGTCATGTTGTACAGTACCAGTTCCTATGCAGGTTCCAATAAGTTTGGGGATGCTTCCTATTTTGTAAAAAGACAGTTGTTTGCAACAGGACTGGGGATCGTGGGTATGTATATCGTATCTAAGATCCCATATCGGTTCTGGATGAAGGTGAGTTCCATGGCGTATCTGGCAGCTATCGTGCTCTGTACCGCCGTTATTTTTATTGGTACAGAGGCAAACGGTCAGGCGAGATGGTTAAAAATCGGGCCGTTATCTTTCCAGCCGTCAGAGTTTGCCAAGTTTGCGGTTATTATTTTTCTGGCAACGGTTATTTATAAGACACCACAGAAAATGGGTGAATTCATGAGCCTTGTCAAGATAATGGCAATTGTGCTTCCAATCGTTGCAGTGGTCGCCTACAATAACTTAAGTACAGCGATCATTATACTTGGAATTGCAGTCTGTATGTTGTTTGTTGCCAGTCCGAAGTATTCCCACTTTGTGTTGATGGCAGCGGCAGTCGGTGTGGTAGGTGTTGTTTTCATCAGTTTTGAGGCATACCGGATGGATCGTATCAAGATCTGGCTGAATCCGGAAGCCTACGAGAAGGGTTATCAGACCTTACAGGGACTGTATGCGATCGGTTCCGGAGGCTTATTTGGAAAAGGACTTGGCGAGAGTATGCAGAAGCTGGGATTTATTCCTGAGGCGCAGAATGATATGATTTTCTCTGTTATCTGTGAGGAACTTGGACTTTTTGGCGCGGTGTGCGTGATCTTATTGTTTCTGCTGATGATCTGGAGATTTATGATCATTGCCAATAATGCGTCAGACCTTTATGGGGCGCTGGTCGTGGTTGGTATTATGGCGCATTTGTCCATCCAGGTTATTTTAAATATTGCGGTTGTGACCAATACGATCCCGAATACCGGTATTTCACTGCCGTTTATCAGTTATGGAGGTACTTCGGTTTTATTCCTGCTTGCAGAGATGGGGCTTGCGCTTTCCGTGGCAAAGGGAATTAAATTTGAGGTTAATTAAATATGATAAAAGAAGAGAGAAGAAGAAAAAAGCGCAGAAAGATAGGGTTATATATCCTTTTGATATTGATTCTGCTGATCGCAGCAGGCGTTTTTATTGTCATGAATGTTTTTACCGTGGAAAATGTTGTCGTGGAGGGAAACGAATTGTACAGCTCCACACAAATTGAAAACATGGTGCTGAATGATGAATATTCCTGGAATTCCCTGTATGTAGATCTGAAATACAGATTTGTGGATATCGGGGAAGTTCCGTTTGTAGATACGATGGAGGTTTCACTGGACAATCCCCATACCGTACATATTAAAGTTTACGAAAAAGGAATGCTCGGCTATCTTTATATTAATTCCATTGGTCAGAATGCTTATTTTGACAAAGATGGATTTGTAGTCGAGACATCTACGGAAGTGATTGACGGTGTGCCAAAGATCACAGGAATCTCCTGTGAGGAAGTGGTACTTTATGAGAAACTGCAATTAGAGAACAGTGATATTTTGCGGGATTTACTGAACCTGACACAGACTTTGAAAAAATATAATCTGCTCCCGGATGAGATCCAGTATGACAGTAACATGGAGCCGGTGCTTTACTATGGAACGATCCAGGTGAAAATTGGTTCTGAGGACAACCTGTCGCAGAAAGTTGTGAGGTTATCCATTATTTTGCCACAGCTTGACGGACTTAGCGGCACACTCCATTTAGAGACATGGACACCGGAGACGACCGACATTATCTGGGACAGGGCAGAAGAACAACCAGATACGGAAGAGGAGGCGACAGAAGAGGCGACAGAAGAGACGACAGAGGAGACAACAGAAGCGCCTTCTGCGGATACACCATCGGAAGAACAGCCGTCGGCAGATACACCAGCGGAAGAACAACCTGCACAGGATGTGCCGGCAGAGAATACACCGGCCGAAGAGCAGCAGCCAGCCGAAAATGCACCGGCGGAGGATATGCCGCCAGTGGAACAATAAAAACCGTAAAAAAACTTGATTTTTTTTTGAAAAAGCGGTTGATTTGTTGTAGGAAAAATTATATTATAGTTTATAAGAGTTAAAAAACGCAAAATATAGTATGATTTCGAGAGTAGATAACTAAACAAAGTAGAAATGGGCTTGTCTGGTTATCATATTTGACATAAATATAGGGAGATATGAAGGAGGAACTACCTTGCTGGAAATTAGAACAACAGAAGCAGATGCCAGTGCAAAAATTATCGTGATCGGAGTTGGAGGAGCTGGTAATAATGCTGTAAATAGAATGATCGATGAAAATATTGGCGGTGTTGAGTTTATTGGTATCAACACAGATAAGCAGGCATTACAGTTATGTAAGGCACCGACATTGATCCAGATCGGTGAGAAGCTTACCAAAGGACTTGGTGCAGGAGCACAGCCTGAGGTTGGACAGAAAGCAGCGGAAGAGAGCGCAGAGGAGTTATCAGCTGCAGTGAAAGGTGCAGACATGGTTTTCGTTACCTGTGGTATGGGTGGTGGAACCGGTACAGGTGCCGCACCAGTCGTTGCCAAGATTGCAAAAGAGCAGGGAATCTTAACGGTAGGTGTTGTTACAAAACCTTTCAAATTTGAAGCAAAACAGCGTATGTTGAACGCAACCGGTGGTATTGAACGTTTAAAAGAGAGCGTAGATACACTGATTGTCATTCCAAATGATAAATTATTAGAGATCGTAGACAGACGTACTACAATGCCGGATGCATTGAAGAAGGCAGATGAAGTATTACAGCAGGCAGTACAGGGAATCACAGACCTTATCAATTTACCTGCACTCATTAACCTTGACTTTGCGGATGTTTCCACCGTTATGAAGGACAAGGGACTTGCACATATCGGTATTGGTTCTGCCAAGGGAGACGACAAGGCGATCGAAGCTGTAAAACTTGCAGTTGCCAGCCCATTGCTTGAGACAACTATTAACGGTGCAACACACGTTATTATTAATATTTCCGGAGATATCTCCTTGATGGATGCAAATGATGCAGCAAGCTATGTACAGGATCTTGCAGGAGATGATGCCAATATTATCTTCGGTGCGAAGTTTGATGAGTCTATGACAGATGAGGCAACCATTACGGTTATTGCAACAGGACTTGAGACTGCCGGTGCAAACGCAGCAAGCAAAATTGTTCCTAAGATGCAGTATCAGAACATGGGAACTGTTCCAAGACCGACAGCACCTGTAACACCAAGACCAGCAGCACAGGCTGGTTATACAGCTCCGGTACAGCCAAACCCGGCACCAACTTTCTCTGGTATTCAGAAACCACGCCAGCCAGAAAGCTCTGTACAGCAGATGGATATCAAGATTCCGGATTTCCTTAAGAATTCCAGAAGATAATTACATAAGAAGATGACAGGATCGTTACATGAAGATCATAAGGTTTTCATGTAACGGTCTTTTTTTGTCAGAAAAACTGGATGAACTTCTGAAAGTAGAGGGAGTGTTTTGACAAAAAAGATGGTTCTAAAAAAATATAATGTGACTATGGAGAAGGAAAAGGAGGGAGTGGTTCCAAATATATATTTTTTATGCAGATGTCTATCTGTTACAGAATCTGTGGATGGATTTTATTGCGCTTGCGGGCGCAAATTGTCTTTTGCGGCGCAGGGTAAAGGGAAGAAGACTGTGGTTTATTGCATTTCTGTCATCCATAGGAACTCTGATCATTACATTGACCGTTACGGAGCCTTTTTGCAGGGCGATTCTGATTCACTTCCTGCTCAATACAGGAATGGTTGTTCTGTGTTTTGGAAAAAGTTCGTGGCGTGAGTTTTTAGAAAACTGGGCAGTCATTTATCTGATGGTCATTTTCCTTGGCGGGGTTATGGAATTATTGAGAAGCAGTGCAACAGGAATGACATTTTTCTGGATTCAGGCGGTCATTGCGGCACTGGTTCTGTCGGTTGTCACATGGTATCTGGGACGTAGAAAACAGTTTGGAAATCAGCTTTTTCCAGTGACATTGGTGCATCGGGGGCATGCGATGGAAACTATGGGATACTGGGACAGTGGAAATCAGTTGAGAGATCCATATAATCATAGACCAGTATGTATTTTAAGTAAAAAAGTGGCCGCAAAGATCTTAAATCCGAAAAAGGACAGGGTACATTTTATCCCTTATTGTTCCCTGGGGCAGAAGGAGGGGCTTTTGCCGGTGACAGAGATCACATGCATAAAAATTCAGAATGGAAGGCACGAAGTCGAGATAAGACCGGCAACGGTTGGAATTGCAAATGAAGGATTATTGGAAGGAAAAGAATATGATATGATTCTTCATGCATCTATGCTGGAGTGTCAGGAAAGAGGAACAAAACATGATCATGAGACTTGTACTGCCAAGATATGAAAAGGTTCATTTTCTGTCCGGGATTTGCAGCCTTTTTTTGCGAAAGGAAGATGAGGTGCACTATATTGGAGGTGCAGAGATTTTGCCGCCACCGTTGGAGGGAGAGCGGGAAGCATACTGTATCCGGATGCTCGATGGTGTGCATGCAGAGCGGGCGAGAAAGGAGCTGATCGAACACAACCTGCGGCTGGTTGTATACATAGCAAAAAAGTTTGATAACACAGGGGTCGGAGTGGAGGATCTTATCTCCATAGGAACGATCGGTCTCATCAAAGGGATCAATACCTTTAATCCGGACAAAAATATTAAATTGGCCACTTACGCATCGCGCTGCATTGAAAATGAGATTTTAATGTATCTGAGGAGAAACAGCAAGACAAAACTGGAGGTTTCCATCGATGAACCCTTAAATGTGGACTGGGATGGAAATGAACTGCTCTTATCGGATATTCTGGGGACGGATGAGGATGTCGTGGGGAAAGACATGGAAACGGATGTAGAGCGGAAACTGTTAAAGACTGCGATCGAAAAGCTGTCTGGAAGGGAACGGATGATCATCGAACTGAGGTTCGGACTGAATACTTCTGATGGGGAGGAGAAGACACAGAAAGAGGTGGCAGATATGCTTGGAATCTCCCAGTCCTATATCTCAAGACTTGAGAAAAAAATTATGGGAAGATTGAAAAAAGAAATTGTACGATTTGAATAACAGGAGTATAATTGTGTTATAAATTAAAGGAAAAGTCGAACTATTTGACAATGGGAACAGACAGTGGACAGATGAGACAACATGCAGCAGATGACTGCATGGGGATCAGATGAAAACGGACTGGAATTTACAGACAGGGGGAAGGACAGATGCAGATAGAATTTTTGGGTGCAGCGCATGAGGTGACAGGAAGCTGTCATTATGTAACATTCGGGGATAAACATGTACTGGTGGATTGTGGTATGGAGCAGGGACCGGATCTGTATGTGAATCAGGAGATTCCGGTGAATGCAGCAGCGGTGGATTATGTGTTCGTGACACACGCACACATTGATCATTCCGGTCTGCTGCCGCTATTGTATAATCATGGATTCCGGGGACAGATTTTTGCGACAGAGGCAACAACGCAGCTCTGTAATATCATGTTAAAAGACAGCGCACATATCCAGATGTTTGAGGCAGAATGGAGAAACCGGAAAGCAAAACGGGCCGGAAAACCGGAAGTGGTACCAATGTACGATATGAACGACGCAATGGGGGTGCTGACACACTTTGTGCCGTGTGAATATAACAGCATTGTGGAGATCTGTGACGGATTAAAGGTACGGTTTGTGGATGCAGGACATCTGCTCGGCTCATCAAGCATTGAGATGTGGATCAGAGAGGATGATGAAGAAGTCAAAGTTGTATTTTCGGGGGATATCGGAAATGGTAATCGTCCACTGATCAAAGATCCACAGTATATCAAAGACGCGGATTATGTTGTAATGGAGTCCACGTACGGTGACAAAGAGCATGAGACACCGCCGGACTATGCAGTCGCACTTGCAGGGGTATTGAAGGATACCTTTACAAGAGGTGGAAATCTTGTGATCCCTGCATTTTCCGTAGGAAGAACGCAGGAGATGCTTTACTTTATCCGAAGGATCAAGACGGAACATCTGTTGCCGGAGTTTGAAAATTTCCCGGTGTTTGTCGATAGTCCGCTGGCAGTGGAGGCAACTACGATCTTTAATAAGAACGTGGAGGACTGTTTCAGCGAGGAAGCGTTGGATCTTGTGCATCAGGGAATTAACCCAATCGGTTTTCCAGGACTGCGCATGGCGATCACGAGTGATGAATCCAAGATGATCAATTTCGACGAGCAGCCGAAAGTTATTATTTCCGCATCCGGTATGTGTGAGGCAGGACGTATCCGTCACCATTTAAAACACAACCTCTGGCGAAAGGATTCCACGATTTTATTTGTTGGTTATCAGGTTCCCGGAACACTTGGAAATTCTCTTTTAAATGGGGCAAAGCAGGTAAAGCTTTTTGGTGAGACCATCGAGGTACATGCGAAGATTGAGAATCTTCCGGGAATCAGCGGTCACGCAGACCGGAATAATCTGACAAAGTGGATTGGAGCATTTGAGATACCACCGAAAAAAGTGTTTATTGTACATGGGGACGACAAAGTGACGGAGAATTTTGCGGCACATGTGCATGACGTATATGGATATGACGCTTATGCACCATATAGCGGTGATATATTTGACCTTGTGACGGGAGAGCAGATCGCAGCCGGAAGCAGGGAGCTGATCGAGAAGAAGAAAAATGGATCATCAAAAGCTTCCAGCAACGTATTTGCAAGACTTCTTGCGGCAGGACAGAGGCTGCTTGAGGTTATTAATAAGTGCGAGGGTCTGCCGAACAAGGAACTTGCAAAATTTGCAGATCAGATTAATGCATTATGTGATAAATGGTCGAGATAATATTATAGGGTAAGATATTGGCGGATGGTTTTCAATGCAGACTTTTCCAGACGGCTGACCTGTGCCTGGGAAATATGGATCTCATCCGCCACTTCCATCTGTGTTTTTCCTTCAAAAAAGCGGAGGTTGATAATGAAGTTTTCGCGTTCTGACAGGTGGTTCATGGCATCACTTAGAGAGAGCTTTTCCACCCAGTTTTCTTCTTTATTTTTCTTATCACTGATCTGATCCATGACATAGAGGGTATCGCCCCCATCGGTGTAGACCGGATCATAGAGGCTTACCGGACTCTGAATCGCATCCAGTGCGTATAAAATGTCTTCTGCGGCAACCCCGGATTCCGCTGCGATCTCCTGCAGGGTAGGTTCCTTAAATGAATTCCTGGACAGAACTTCCTTGGCATGGATCGCTTTGTAGGCGGTGTCGCGGAGGGAGCGGCTCACACGGATACTGTTGTTGTCACGCAGATATCTGCGGATCTCCCCGATGATCATCGGTACCGCATAAGTGGAAAATTTTACCTGTAGATCAGGATTAAAGTTGTCAATGGATTTGATCAGTCCGATACAGCCGATCTGGAACAGATCATCAAGATTTTCATGGCTGCCGGAGAACCGCTTGATCACACTTAACACAAGGCGCAGGTTGCCTTTGATATACATCTCTCTGGCTTCCTGATCGCCCTGCCGGATCCGTGCAAACAGAGCTTCTTTTTCGGTTTCTTTTAAAATTGGGAGTTTGGCGGTATTGACGCCACAGATTTCTACTTTATATGCAGGCATGTTGCTATCCTCCGGTCTTTTCTAAAATCAGGATCAGCTCCGAGGTCTGTCGATGTCGGATGCTATTAATGAGGATGTGGCATTTAAGAAAAAATTATACAGAAAGAAACTTTTTTTTATTGGAAAAAAATGCTATACTATACACAGTAAGAAAATCGTTTCAGTAGAGACGGATTGTTTTAAAAAAGCATAATCAAATGGGATACGAAAAATACAACAAGAAGCTGGTGCATATATGAAAGATTTGATCGATGAGAAGAACAGACAGGAAAAAATGAAAAGAAGTATCATAAAATACTGGAATGTTTCCTATGGTTCCCCGGAAGCAATTGGCGGCGAAGAGGAAGAAAAAGAGCGGGAACATGCCGCCGGCATATATCCACAGGAAAATTATGTCTATGACGAAGAGTCAGAGTTAAAACAGGCAGAGATCGAGGCAATCGACGAGGTGTCACAGACAAAAATCCAACAGATCCTGCATGAGAAAGATGACAGATTACAGAACCTCATCGAACATGAGCAGCATGAGGGACAGGAATCCTGAAGCTGTTTTGGCAGGACAGCGTGGCAGATGCACATTTTGCAGTCTGTCACATAATGTAATAGTAAGAACAGGCGATGGTGGGATCGTTTTGGTTACATTAAAAAAGTATCACGGCCTTGGGAATGATTATCTGATCTATGATCCGAATCAGAACCGTGAATTATTACAGGAACGGCAGATACAACTGTTGTGCAGGCGCAATACCGGGGTGGGAGCAGATGGTATTTTATTTGGTCCTGTGTTGGAGAATGAAAAAATAAAAGTACGTATTTTTAATCCGGATGGAAGTGAAGCTGAGAGAAGCGGCAACGGCATCCGGATTTTTTCAAAGTATCTGAAAGATGCCGGATATGTGAAAGAAAAGTGCTATGAACTCTGGACAAAGGCAGGACCGGTACAGGTGGAGTTTTTAGATGAGGATGCATCGCGCATGAAAGTCGATATGGGATATGCCGCATTTGGAGCAGACAGTATCCATGCGGTAGGATTTGAGGGAGATATGATCAATGAATCCGTTTTCTTCTGTGATAATTTTTACAATATCACCTGCGTGTCCATGGGAAACCCAAACTGTGTCGTGATGATGGAAGAAATCAGCAAGAATAAAGCGTTGCATTTAGGACCATATGTGGAAAATTCAAAATATTTTCCAAACCGGATCAATATGCAGCTCTGTCACGTAGTTGACCGGGAAAATATTCAGATTGAAATCTATGAGCGGGGAGCCGGGTACACATATGCGTCAGGCACGGGAGCCTGTGCGGCGGCATCTGCAGCACATAAACTCGGACTGGTGGGAAACCGTGTGCAGGTTCATATGCAGGGCGGAGATCTGCTTGTGGAATTTGCAGAGGACGACCGCGTGTTTATGACAGGACCTGTGGTTTATATCGGAAGTATTACGCTGGCGGAAAATTTTTTTGCTTAAATTGGAAAATTTCTTGGTGTTATGAATACCGCACAGCAGCAGGGAATATGGGAACATATGGAAACCATTATAAAAAAGTCTTGCAATTGCAGGCAGAATATGATAGTTTATAAATCGTTGTGTGAGGAACACAACGATTTTTTCATGCAGAGGTACAATTCTGCAAAAACAAACGTCAGTTCGGAACCTTCCTGACGAAAAACAAAACTAAAGGAGAAAAACATATGAGAAACAAAAAGGTATTATTTCTTACCCAGGCTGCAGTGATCGCAGCGATCTACGTTGTGCTGACTATTTTTATCAGTGCATTTAACTTAGCTTCCGGTGCCATTCAGGTACGAATTTCCGAAGCACTTACCATTTTACCATTTTTTACACCGGCAGCGATTCCGGGACTGGCGATCGGGTGTCTGTTGAGCAATCTGCTGACAGGGGCAGCGGTTTATGATGTCGTGTTCGGAAGCCTTGCAACATTACTCGGTGCAGTCGGAACATATTTACTGCGGAAACATAAGTTTTTGTGCACGCTTCCTCCGGTGATCGCAAATATGGTGATTATTCCATTTGTATTGCGTTATGGATACGGACTTGCGATGGAAGTTGGTGGACATGATGTCGCAATTCCTTTTTACATGCTGACCGTCGGCGCGGGAGAAGTGATCTGCTGCTGTATTCTTGGCTCTATCTTATTGAATGCATTGGCAAAAATGAGAAATGTTATTTTTAAGAATGAATAAATGTGAAGGTTATAAAAATGCCATGTCAAAGAGATAAAACTCTCTTTCTCATGGCATTTTAATAATTTTTAAGAAAATATTGACGATTTCTGAAAACGCAAGTAAACTATATAGTTAGCAGTATCTATAAGAGAGAACGAAAGGAAAAAGTTATGAAGAAAATCTTGGATTTGATCACAGATGAAGTGACAAAAGCATTTACAGAATGCGGATATGATGCAAAATATGCAAAGGTTACTTTATCGAACAGACCTGATCTTTGTGAATATCAGTGTAACGGTGCCATGGCAGCCGCAAAAGAATACAAAAAAGCCCCATTTATGATCGCAGACGAAGTAGTGGAAAAACTTGCCGTAAACCCGATGTTTGTGATGGCAGAATCTGTAAAACCGGGCTTCCTCAATCTGAAGATCGATGAGGCATACCTTGCAGACTATGTTGCAAAAATGCAGGAAGATGAAGGACGTTTTGGATGTGAAAAGACAGAAGCGCCAAAGACCATCATGATCGACTATGGCGGACCAAACGTTGCAAAACCTCTCCATGTAGGACATCTGCGTTCTGCGATCATCGGTGAGAGCGTGAAACGTATTGGCAAATTTATGGGACACAATGTGATCGGTGATGTGCATCTGGGTGACTGGGGACTTCAGATGGGACTGATCATCACAGAGTTAAAGCAAAGAAGACCGGAACTGGTTTATTTTGATGACACATACACCGGAGAGTATCCGGAGGAGGCGCCATTTACAATCTCTGAGTTAGAGGAGATTTATCCGACTGCCAGCAAGAAATCCAAAGAGGATGAGGCGTATAAGGAAGCAGCCATGCAGGCAACTTTTGAACTGCAGCATGGAAAACGCGGTTATCAGGCACTTTTAAAACATATTTTAAATGTGTCCGTGACAGACTTAAAGAGAAATTATGCAAACTTGAATGTTTCCTTTGAGTTGTGGAAGGGCGAGTCTGACGCACAGCCATATATTCCGGACATGGTACAGAAGATGAAGGACGATGGCTTTGCCTATATCAGCGATGGTGCTCTTGTCGTGGATGTCAAAGAGGAGACTGACACGAAAGAGATCCCTCCATGCATGATCTTAAAATCAGACGGAGCTTCTCTTTATAATACGACAGATCTTGCCACGATGGTATGGAGAATGAAAGATTACAATCCGGATGAACTTATTTATGTTGTGGATAAACGTCAGGAATTGTATTTCACACAGGTATTCCGCTGTGCGAGAAAAACAGGTATTGTAAAACCGGAAACAGAACTGAAGTTTTTAGGTTTTGGTACGATGAATGGCAAGGACGGAAGACCATTTAAGACCCGCGATGGCGGTGTGATGCGTTTAGAGCATCTGATCTCCGGTATTAATGAAGAGATGCTTGCAAAGATCCAGGAGAACCAGAAGACAAAGGAGAACCTTGGGATCAGCACGGAGGAAGCAGAGAACACTGCAAAAATGGTCGCACTTGCAGCGATCAAATACGGTGATCTGAGCAATCAGGCAAGCAAAGATTACATCTTTGATATTGACCGCTTTACTTCTTTTGAGGGAAATACAGGCCCATACATCCTGTATACGATCGTCCGTATCAAATCGATCTTAAACAAATATCACGGTCTTGGAAAAGATGACAGCGGTGCAGTCATCGAGGCAGCGCACTCTAAGAGCGAGAAAGATTTAATGTTAGAGCTCTCCAAGTTCAATGCAGTGATGGAGAGCGCTTTTGAGGAGACAGCACCTCATAAGATCTGTTCCTATATTTATGACCTCGCCAATGCATTCAACAGTTTCTATCATGGAACCAAGATCATGTCCGAGGAGAATGAGACAGTCCAGAAATCATACATCCGTCTGTTAGAGCTTACAAAGTCCGTTCTTGAGACCTGTATCGATGTATTAGGATTTTCTGCACCGGAGAGAATGTAAGAAAAGAATAGAATAACAGTCATAAAAAGAAAGACAAGTCATAGAATTAGTCATGGGAGAAAACAAACTCCCATGGCTTTTTTTTCTTAAAAAAGAATTCCGTGAGGATGGAACAGAAAGTGAGGTGCCGCCTTGTGTGAAATAAGATTGTTGTTTCCGGTACATATGAGAACATTTTTTCAGGACGATACATGGCAGAGCGGGTTGGAGGAGATCCGGGTGAGAGTCGGACAACCAATCGAGTTTTGCTATGGAAGCGATAACTGTTATCTGATCGGCAAAGAAAAAGAACAAATGCTCTGTAGCGAAAAGGACTACAGAAGATGGGAAAAAGATCTGTACCATGCGAGCGAGGCTGATCTGCGGGAAATGTTAAATTATATCAGCAATTATTCGCTGTATGCCTACAAAGAGGAGATTAAGCAGGGGTATATCACGATCGAGGGAGGACACCGGGTTGGCGTGGCAGGGCAGACCGTTCTGGTGGATGGAAAAATTGCAGGGATCAGTCCAATCACGTTCTTAAATATCCGGATTGCCCACGAAAAGTGTGGATGCGCAAAGAAAATATTGCCGCTGATCCGGCAGAAGAACAGCATTTATAACACGTTGATCCTGTCGATGCCGGGAGCCGGAAAAACAACACTTTTGCGGGATTCCATCCGTGCGTTGTCGAATGGGGAGGCATATGGGATCAGGCTGAAGGTGTGTGTGGTGGATGAACGCTCGGAGATTGCGGCAAGTTTTCACGGTGTGCCACAGAATGACATGGGACCGAGAACCGATGTGATGGACGGCTGTGGAAAGGCAGAGGGAATGCAGCTTCTGATCCGTTCCATGTCACCGCAGATCATTGCGGTGGATGAACTTGGAGCCGAGTCAGATTTTTATGCGGTAGAGCAGGCATTAAACTGTGGGAGCAGAGTGCTTGGCACGATCCATGCAGGGAATATGAAAGAACTGTCGGAAAAACCGTATCTGAAACGGTGGATGGAGCGAAGACTTTTTCAGCGGTTCATTTTTCTGGAAAAAGAGACCAACGGGAGGAGAAAAATGCAGGTTTATGACGAGCATATGGAGCGGATCACATGTTAAAAGTGCTGGGAAGTATGTTGATTCTTCTGGCAAGCGTTGGTTTTGGATTTCAAATCCAAATGGATCTGAGAAATCATCTGCGGCTGCTTTATGACATACGGAAACTGCTCTTAGACATTGCAAATGAAACAGCGTATACGATGGATCCCATGGAGGTAGTGCTGGAACATGCGATACACAGCAGAAACCCGTATCTGAATGAGATCTGCAAGGAGATGGGTGAGGGATTACAGAAGAAGGAAAGAGGATGCGGACAGGAACTCTGGCAGGAGCGGATCGAAGCGTGGCAGAAAAGGCTGGGGCTCTCTTTGGAGGAAAAAGAAATCTTTGCAGGGGCAGGATGCGCCTTTTTCGGAAAAAGCATGGGAGAAAATGAAAAAAGCCTCGAACATTATCTGGAACGTCTGGATTATGTGATCGATCAGGTGAGGGGAGAACAAAAGGAAAAACAGAAAGTGTATCAGACCGTCAGTGTGATGTGTGGGCTGATCATCATTCTTCTGTTTTTGTAAAAGCTCCGAAAGCTGTGGAAAGGCAGGAACTTTATGAGTGTAAATTTGATTTTTAAAATTGCTGCGGTTGGGATTTTAGTGACCGTGCTGAGTCAGGTGTTAAAACACAGTGGACGGGAAGAACATGCTTTTTTGACCAGTCTGGCAGGACTTATCATCGTGCTGTTCTGGATCGTGCCTTATATTTATGAACTGTTTGAGACGATGCAGTCGCTTTTTACGTTATAGATCATATAGCAGTTACAATCTGGCAGGGAGTGAAAAAGACATGGATATCATAAAAGTGGGGATTTTAGGTGTCGCAGCGGTTTTGATGGCAATTCCGCTGCGCAAAGAGAAGCAGGAATACAGTATGTTTTTAAGCATGGCAGTCTGTATCTGCATTTTTATTTATATTATCACAAAGGTTCAGATCGTGTTGGAATTTGTGGGGAAGTTAGAGGGGATGATCGCCATTGACAGTGCTTATATTGGTCTGGTGATCAAAATGGTGGGCATTACCTACGCGGCAGAATTTGCAGTAAATGTGTGCAAAGATGCCGGCTATGGAGCAATCGCAGGACAGATTGAAAACTTTGCCAAAATGTCGATCCTTGTGGTGAGTCTCCCGGTACTGATGGCATTTATTGATACGATAGGGAGCCTTTTATGAGAAAAGTGGGATGGCAGTGGAAGATCATACTGTTTCTGATGTTCGCAGGGCTCTTTTGTCCGGTGAAGGTTCATGCAGAAGAGACAGGTAGTTATCTGAGTGAACTTTCGGATGAGATGGACTATGGAAAATTGGATACATTTTTAGAAAACTATGGCGTGGAGCAGGTTTCTTTTTCCGGTCTGGTGGAAGAATTGATGCAGGATGGGGTGAGCACAGCGTGGGGAGAACATGTGTTTTCTGCGATAAAAACATCACTCGTTGGGGAGATAGCAGCTAACCGGAAGATGCTTTTGGAAATTGTACTGCTGGCGTTCTGTTTTTCGGTTCTGAAAAACTTTGCGGGTGCATTTCATGCGTCGTATATCTCGGAGCTATGTTTTCTGCTGGTGTATTGTGTCATGGCAGTCATGCTTTTGCAGACATTTCTTCTCTTTCAGGAGGTCGTGTCAAAGTCATTGGAAAGCTGTGTGGAATTTATGAAAGTCATGGTGCCGACGTTTTGTCTCAGCATGATGTTTGCCTCAAATGTGAGCAGTGCTGCGGGATTTTACCAGACCGCATTTCTGGTGATCTATCTGGTGGAGTGGCTGTTTTTAAATCTGCTGATGCCTCTGATCCATATTTATGTGCTGTTGGAAATGTTCGGTCATTTTGTGCCGGAGGAGCGCTTTTCAAATCTGACGGAACTGTTTTCTGAGGTGATCAACTGGGGAATAAAAATCGCAGGAGTGCTCGTATTGGGGCTGAATGTAGTACAGAACCTGATCGGCCCGGCAAAAGACCGGATGGGGCATGGGATTTTTGCAAAAACGGCTTCTGTGATCCCGGGGCTTGGTAATGCGGTGGGCAGCGTGACCGAACTGCTCCTTGGCGCAGGGATCGTCATGAAAAGCTGCGTGGGGACAGCGGGACTTGTGGTGCTTGTCCTGATCAGTCTTGTTCCGCTGCTCAAGGCGCTGTGCCTTGCATTTTTTTACAAACTGGCAGCGGCAGTGACAGAGCCCGTGTCGGATAAGCGGATCTCCGGCTGCTTAAAAGGTCTGGCAAACGGAGGTATGCTCTATGTAAAACTGCTGGGATACAGTGTGCTGTTGTTTTTTGTTACGATCGCACTGACGGCGGCAGCGTCGGGATTTATTTATTGAGGATAATGGGAAGGAGCCGATGAACGGGATTTTTAGTTATCTGAAAAGCTATGTCATTCTTTTTCTTGTGCTCACGATACTGCTTGAGATGGTTCCGAAGGCGGGCATGCAGAAGTATATCCGTTTTTTTTCGCAGATGATCCTTGTCTTTGGACTGCTCTATCCGGTTTTGGGATGGATGGGAGAGAGTGACGCTTTTCTGGAAAAAATTGAATATCAGTCTTTTTTACAGAAGATGGAGGAGGTCCAGTCAGATGCAGAAAAAATCACTTATCTGGACAATGATCACTATGTGAAAAAGTATGAGGATGCCATTGCGCTTGATGTTACACAGATGGCGCAGGAAGAAAATTTTGCAGTGAAGGAGATCGCAGTGGAGATGACAGAAAATTATGAGATCAAATGTATCCGCATGACGCTGACTAATCCGGTAAAGGAAGGGATTGTGATCGGAAAAGTCGTGCTGGAGGATGGACAGAAAAAACAGGCTTCTGAGGATGGCGCATATAAAAAATTAAAAGAAAAGCTGGTGAGTTATTATCAATTATCGGAAGAACAGTTGGATATCCTGTATGAATAGACTGCGGCAACTCAAAAAAAGTGACTGGATCGCAATTGCACTTACAGGTGTGCTGATCCTGATCATTGCAATGCCGTTATCACCAAAGCAGTCAGAGAGTGAGAGTACGGCGGAGCAGGAGACAGCTGCAGCGGTTCTGGATTCCGGGAGCACGCAGGACAGCCAGAATGTATATGCGGCTGCGATGGAAAAGAGGCTGAAGCATGTGCTTGGGCAGATGGAGGGGGTAGGAGAGACAGAGGTGATGATCACGCTATCAGATTCCGGTGAAACGATCGTGGAGAAAGATCAGAAAGAACAGAGAAACCGTATCGAGGAAAGTGATGCCGGTGGAGGAACCCGTACAACGACGGAGCAGGAGACGGAGGAGACAACGGTGTATGTGGAAAACGGAAGTGAAAAACAGCCTTATGTGACAAAAGAAGTGCTTCCCAAAGTGGAGGGCGTTCTGGTGGTGGCAGAGGGCGGGGATGATCCCAGGGTAATTTCTGATATTTCCGATACAGTAATGGCATTATTCCGGGTGGAGGCACATAAAATAAAAGTAGTGAAGATGAGTAGTTCCAGGGAGTAAACAAGGAGGAATCACATGAAGAAAATATTTCGAAAAAATCAGCTGGTGATCACGGCACTGGCACTTATGATCGCTGTTGCAGGGTATTTCAGTTACATGAATAACAATATGGATGACGGAAAACTTCAGACAGCGGCGGAGGCGGCAAACGCAGAGGTGAGTGCAGGGGAACTGGAAGAGGATTACGACATTTCGGATGAAGATGTTTTGCAGAATGAGATTTTTACGGCGGAGGAACCGGACGGGACGGAGACAGCGGCAGTAACGGATGGAAGCGCAGAGACAGCGGCGGGCACGGAGGGAGAACCTGCAGCGGAAGGAACAGGGCAGACAGTGGCAGATGGAACAGCAGGGGCAGAGGAAGTCGTCAATCCGGGAGAGGCGGTGCTCACCAGTACGACCGTTGCCAATATCGACTATGCTTCGGAAATGAAATTAAACCGTGAACAGATCCGCTCAAAAAATAAGGAGACTCTGCTGGAGATTGTAAACAATAATGCGATTTCCGATGAATTAAAACAGGATGCGATCAATAAAATGATCGCGATGACGGATATCGCGGAGCGCGAGAATGCGGCAGAAATGCTTTTGGAGGCAAAAGGATTCACAGATGTGGTGGTAAGTATCACCGAGGACAGCTGTGATGTTGTCTTAAATATGGGAGAAGTGACGGATGCAAAGCGCGCACAGGTGGAGGATATTGTGAAACGCAAAACAAATGTTTCCGCGGAAAATGTGATCATTACGCCAATTGTAGTAGGCGAGGTGGACACGGAATAATATCAGATTTTCCTTGATTTTCTTCGGCTATCGTTATATCCTTATAAGGCGGCAGTCTGCAAAGCAGGCTGTGCGGTGTTACAATGAGACATGACAGCGGTCTCTTGGGACTTTATTTACACATTACAGGTTCTTTTTGAGAACCGCTGTGCTTTTTATATTTGGAGGATATATTTTGGCTGATTTAAGAAAAGAAATAGAAAAAAGACGTACCTTTGCGATCATTTCCCACCCGGATGCAGGTAAGACGACATTGACAGAGAAGTTCCTGCTTTACGGAGGTGCGATCAATCTTGCCGGATCTGTAAAGGGAAAGGCAACTGCCCGCCATGCGGTTTCCGACTGGATGGAGATTGAGAAGGAGAGAGGTATTTCCGTCACTTCCTCTGTATTGCAGTTTAATTATGGCGGTTACTGTATCAATATTCTGGATACGCCGGGACATCAGGATTTCTCGGAGGATACCTACCGTACTTTGATGGCAGCAGATTCCGCCGTCATGGTCATTGACGGATCAAAGGGTGTTGAGGCGCAGACAAGAAAACTGTTTAAGGTCTGTGTGATGCGCCATATCCCTATTTTTACGTTTATCAACAAAATGGACCGCGATGCGAACGACACGTTTGATCTGTTGGATGAGATCGAAAAAGAGCTTGGAATCGCAACCTGCCCGATCAACTGGCCGATCGGTTCCGGAAAAGGATTTAAAGGTGTTTATGACCGCAATACAAAAGAGGTTATGACGTTCTCTGATACGTTAAAAGGAACAAAAGAGGGAACGGAGAGACACATTCACATTGATGATCCGGCGCTTGTAGATGAAATCGGTGAGGCAGCAAAAGAAAAGCTGTTAGAGGAAATCGAGCTGCTTGACGGAGCAAGTGCAGAGTTTGATATGGATCTGGTGTCAAAAGGTGAGTTGTCCCCTGTATTTTTTGGTTCCGCGTTAACAAACTTTGGTGTGGAGACATTTTTACAGCACTTTTTGAAAATGACGTACTCTCCGCTTCCGAGAAAAGCAGATATCGGGGAGATCGATCCGTTTCAGGAAGATTTCTCTGCGTTTGTGTTCAAGATTCAGGCGAATATGAACAAAGCGCACCGTGACCGTATCGCGTTTATGCGTATCTGTTCCGGAAAATTTGAGGCGGGCATGGAAGTTACCCACGTACAGGGTGGCAATAAAAAGATCAAGCTTTCCCAGCCACAGCAGATGATGGCGCAGGAGCGCCACATCGTGGATGAGGCTTATGCCGGAGATATCATTGGTGTGTTTGATCCGGGTATTTTCTCCATCGGTGATACCCTGACAACAGCAAAACCTTTCAAGTTTGAGGGAATCCCAACCTTTGCACCGGAACATTTTGCGCGAGTGCGTCAGGTGGATACCATGAAGCGTAAGCAGTTCATGAAGGGAATGCAGCAGATCGCACAGGAAGGTGCAATCCAGATTTTCCAGGAATATAACATGGGTATGGAGGAAGTCATCGTCGGCGTTGTCGGTGTGCTTCAGTTTGACGTTTTAAAATATCGTCTGGAGAATGAATATAACGTTGAGATCCGTATGGACAACCTTCCGTATGAGCATATCCGTTGGATTGAAAATGAGGATATCAATATGGATAAGATCGTTGGAACTTCCGATATGAAGAAGATCCAGGATCTCAAAGGACGTCCATTATTACTGTTTGTCAATTCATGGAGTGTCGGCATGGTACTTGACCGAAATGAAGGACTTGTATTGTCAGAGTTCGGACGGGAGTAGATGCGAAACTCATAAATACATAAATTGAATTGTGAAAAATTAACAAAAGCTTGAGAAAACACTGGGGAGCGGTCGGCACTTAGAAGGCAGGTGCGATGCTAATCGTGACTGGCTTCTTAGTACCGTTACCAGCGACACGTAGCGAGAGCGTGTTTTCGAAAATTTTGTTAATTTTGAACAATTGAAAGAAGAGTAGGGTGAGTTTCGTAATTGTCTGATAACTATTAAAAACAAGGAGAGAAAGATGGCAGTTGTAACGATTACAAAGGATAATTTTGAGGCAGAAGTATTGGGATGTAAGATCCCGGTTGTGCTTGACTTCTGGGCAGAATGGTGTGAACCATGTAAAATGCAGTCTACGGTTATAGAAGAGCTTGCCGCAGAGTTGGATGGAAAAGTAAAATTCGGTAAGGTGAATGTGGACGAAGAGGCTTCTCTGGCACTGAATTATCAGATCATGAGTATCCCGACATTGGTTGTGATGCATTATGGTCTGTTTCAGGGAAAAGCAATCGGCGTGCAGGGCAAAGATGCGATCCGTGAAATGCTTCAGGGTGTTTTGTAAAACACCTTGACAAATTTCTATCTATCAGTTACAGTCAATCTTGCAGATAGCAGAATCTTTTTTTATCAAATAAAATGTTACAAGAGTAATTATTTCAGCCAGATCGGCATGAAATCCCGGCAAAAAATAGAAAGTGATGGTTTAAATAGGGGGAAAACTGTCTTAAAAGGATGAACAGGGACAGAATTGTTTCATGTTCGTAGTTGACATTTAGGGCAAAGTATAATACTATAAGAACAAGAAAACGAACATAAGTTCGTATTGGAGGAAAGAAAATGGCAAGAGAAGATAAATTGAAAGCGTTAGATGCTGCAATTTCACAGATTGAGAAACAGTATGGTAAGGGATCTATTATGAAGCTGGGTGATAATTCAGCACATATGAATGTTGAGACAATTCCAACTGGATCTTTGAGTCTTGATATTGCACTTGGTCTTGGAGGACTTCCAAAGGGAAGAATTATTGAGATCTATGGTCCGGAATCCAGTGGTAAGACAACGGTTGCCCTGCATGCGGTTGCCGAGGTACAGAAAAGGGGCGGAATCGCAGGATTTATTGATGCGGAGCATGCACTTGATCCGGCTTATGCCAAGAATATCGGTGTGAATATTGATGAGTTGTATATTTCACAGCCGGACTGTGGAGAGCAGGCGCTTGAGATCACAGAGACGATGGTTCGCTCCGGAGCAGTGGATATCGTGATTGTTGACTCTGTTGCAGCACTTGTTCCGAAAGCAGAGATTGATGGAGATATGGGAGATTCCCATGTGGGACTTCAGGCAAGACTTATGAGCCAGGCTCTCCGTAAATTAACTGCAGTCATCAGCAAGTCGAACTGTATTGTTATTTTTATTAACCAGCTGCGTGAAAAAGTTGGTGTGATGTTCGGTAATCCAGAAACAACAACCGGTGGACGTGCATTGAAATTCTACTCATCTGTGCGTATGGATGTCCGTAGAATTGAATCTCTGAAACAGGCAGGAGAGGTTGTCGGTAACCGTACCCGTGTGAAGATCGTAAAGAATAAAGTGGCACCTCCATTCAAAGAGGCTGAGTTTGATATTATGTTTGGTAAGGGAATTTCCAAAGAGGGAGATATTTTAGACCTTGCTGCAGACTGTGGCATTATTGTGAAGTCCGGCGCATGGTATGCCTATAACGGAGATAAGATTGGTCAGGGACGTGAGAATGCGAAAACTTATCTGAGAGAGAATCCACTCGTATGTGAAGAGGTTGAGGCAAAAGTCAGAGAAAAATTCCAGTTAGATGGTACTGCAGAAGAGACGGATGCTGAGGGAGAGCCAGAAGTATTAGAGGATGAGGAATAAAAATGAGTCTTCAGGTCATGTCGGTCGTACCTCTTGAGAAGGGAAAAGCAAGAATCCGGTTTGATGATGGGACAGAAGTTGTTCTTTATAAAGGAGAGATTCGAAAGCTTGGGATAGAGGAGGGCTGTGTTGTCACAGAGGCTGTCTATGATAAGATTCTGAATGAAATCCTTGGAAAGCGTGCAATCAAGAGGGCAATGCATCTGTTGGAAAAGCAGGACCGGACAGAGCGTCAGCTTTATGACAAACTGAAACAGAACGGATATCCGGAAAGTTGTATTGAATCCGCAATTGCCTATGTAAAAAGTTATCATTATATCGACGATTTTCGTTATGCTTCTACCTACATCCGTTATCATCAGGAGATGAAAAGTAGACAAAAACTTAAGATGGAACTGATGGCAAAAGGGATTGGAAGAGATCTGGTTGATGCAGCATTAGAAGAAGAGTATGTTTCGGATGATCAGAAGAAGATTGCAGAGTTACTGCAGAAGCGGCATTATTCTTTTGAGGATGCAGATGTCAGCGAACAGCGGAAGAATTATCAGTTTTTACTCCGCAGGGGATTCAAAAGCAGTGATATCCTTCATGTCATGAAGCAGGAACGGCAGTAGGAGCAGGCCGGAGAGAAAAATTTTGTTTCAGAGAAAATCTGACAAATTTGTACAATATGTTGTATTCTTATTTTTGAGTCATTCAATATTATGCATATTGAACAGTAATTGACTTGACATAAGTATGAAAATAGAATAAAATTAACCTGTTGTTAATTATGACAGAAAATTAATCTAATTATATGTTATATGTACAATGAAAATTTCATAAAGGAGGTGCTCCTGTGCTGCAGATAGTGATCGCTGTTGTTATAACACTTATCGTTACTGCGGTTCTGACATACTTTATCACAACTGCTTACCACAAGAACGTAGCAAATGCTAAGATTGGTAATGCGGAAGATAGAGCACGTGAGATTATCGATGAAGCGGTAAAGACAGCAGAAACCAAAAAACGTGAAGCAATGCTCGAAGCAAAGGAAGAGTCCATCAGAGTCAAAAATGATCTGGACAAAGAAGTAAAAGAGCGCAGAGCAGAGATTCAACGTAGTGAACGCAGAGTCGTACAGAAGGAAGAAAACTTAGACAAGAAGTTGGAATCCATCGAGAGACGCGAAGCCGGTTTTGCTGCAAAAGAAGAAGAAATCAACAAGCAGAAAGCTCAGATTGCAAAGCTCAATGAAGAGCGTTTACAGGAACTGGAAAGAATCTCTGGATTAACCTCCGAACAAGCAAAGGAATATCTCTTAAAAACCGTTGAAGAAGATGTTAAACTTGATACCGCAAAATTAATCAAAGAAATGGAAAACAAGGCAAAGGAAGAAGCTGATAAGAAGGCCAAAGATTATGTGGTAACTGCCATTCAGAAATGTGCAGCAGACCATGTGGCAGAGACAACAATTTCTGTTGTACAGCTTCCGAATGACGAGATGAAAGGTAGAATCATCGGACGAGAGGGACGTAATATTCGTACGTTAGAGACGATGACAGGTGTGGATTTAATTATTGATGATACACCGGAAGCAGTTATTTTGTCTGGATTTGATCCAATCAGAAGAGAAGTTGCCCGCATTGCTTTGGAAAAATTGATTGTAGATGGACGTATTCATCCGGCTAGAATCGAAGAAATGGTAGAAAAGGCACAAAAAGAAGTTGAAACAATGATCCGTGAGGAAGGTGAAGCAGCAACATTAGAAGTTGGTGTTCACGGAATTCATCCGGAACTCGTTCGCTTACTCGGCAGAATGAAGTTCAGGACAAGTTACGGACAGAATGCATTAAAGCATTCTATTGAAGTAGCACAGCTTTCCGGATTATTGGCAGCGGAAATTGGTGTAGACGTAAGAACTGCGAAACGTGCAGGTCTTTTACATGATATTGGTAAATCTGTGGATCATGATATGGAAGGATCTCATATTCAGATTGGTGTTGATTTATGTAGAAAATACAAAGAATCACCAATTATCATCAATGCAGTTGAGGCTCATCATGGTGATGTAGAACCTGAGTCCCTGATTGCTTGTATCGTACAGGCTGCTGATACGATCAGTGCGGCAAGACCTGGTGCAAGAAGAGAGACACTTGATACTTATACCAACAGATTAAAACAATTAGAAGATATTTCAAACGGATTTAAGGGAGTAGAAAAATCATTTGCTATTCAGGCAGGTAGAGAGATTCGAATTATGGTAGTTCCAGAACAGATCAGCGATGCTGACATGGTATTATTGGCACGCAATATTGCAAAACAGATTGAGTCTGAATTGGAATACCCTGGACAGATTAAAGTAAATGTGATTCGCGAGTCACGTGTAACGGATTTTGCGAAATAGCTTGACAAAGAGAGCATAAAAGAAGATTTGAAGAGGATGGATCCTGTTTCGAATCTTCTTTTTTATATGAAAAAGCGTTCGATTGTTATAGAATAATCCTAGAACCAGAAGAGGCAGGAGGAAAGAAAGATGAGTGAACATGCAAAAAGAATTAAACGGGAATTGGTGATGAAAGGCACTATTCTTGATGTGTACAAAGATACAATGGAACTTCCAAATGGCAAAACAGAAGAATGGGATTTTGTCTCACATAGAAAGGGAGCTGCGGCAGTTGTTGCAGTGCGTGAGGATGGAAAACTGCTAATGGTGAGACAGTACCGGAATGCTTTAGAGCGTATGACGTTAGAGATTCCTGCCGGAGCGAGAGACAGTGTGACAGAAGATACCAAAGTGTGTGCTGCAAGGGAACTCGAAGAGGAGACCGGATACCGGAGTGAGAATCTGTCATTTTTGCTTTCACTTCGAACGACGGTTGCATTTTGTGATGAATTTATCGATGTGTACCTTGCAAGAGATTTAGTGAAGAGTACACAGCATCTGGACGAGGGAGAAGCGATAGACGTGGAAGCACATGATGTAGACGAATTGTGTGAAATGATCTATGCAGGTAAAATACAGGATTCCAAGACGGTTTCTGCAATCCTCGCCTATAAGAATTTGCTGAATAAGGATTCCGGAAAAGCATAGATTATTAGTAAGATTGATTTTTGGTAGAAAATTGTGATTCAAAAAAATAAGATCATCTATGCATTATGTTTCCTTGCCGGAATATTGCTTGTCAATCTTATGGGAAGCGGTTTGTTGAACACCTATGGTGTGACTTCCTTCTGGGATCAGTCAGCTGTCACTTTCTGGAGCATGTCCTATGACCAGTATTTCTGGTATATTTTTTTCATGCGGATGAAAGGACTGATTGTGATCCTGCTGCTTGGCACAGTATTTGGCAGGAGGATCGTGACAAGGGTTTTTCTGGCACTGTTTCTGTTCCTGACAGGAATATTTATCACAATGTCAGTGATAGAACGGGGACTGTCTGGAATCGCAGCAGTTTTACTGGCAATGCTTCCGCAGTGGATTTTCTATTTACTGGCGTTCACCGTGTATGAGAGAGGAAGAGAAAGAAAAGTAATATTTGTCTGTGCTTTGCTCGTTGTGCTGGGGTGTCTTGCAGAGGGGTATATTTCACCGTTTTTCCTGAAAAAAGTACTATGACAGCGAAAATGGGGCAGATTATGTAATATGTATGTAAAAAAATTGTAATGAATAATTACAACATATGGTAAGACAGAAATTACAAAAAACGACATGTTGTATATGGACAAAAAGAAACAAAAAAACAGGCAAAAATACTGATTGCATTTTGATTTCTGAATCATTATAATAGGAAATATACCTCGAAAATGAGGTATTTTTTCGGCTTGAAAGAGTTTACATTGAGAGAAAAGAATCGGGGCAGGTAATGAGCATGAATCAGGATATACATAATTTTATCCAATATCTTCATCAGGAAAAACAAACTTCAGAGAATACAGAAGTATCTTATGAGCGAGACTTAAAGAAGATGATTTTGTATTTAACAGCACATGGAGTGGATAGAATTGACGCTGTTACCCCAGAAGTTCTGAATTCTTATGTGATAGAGTTAGAACAGTCAGGATTAAAGCCTGCAACAGTATCCAGAAGTGTTGCGTCCATGAAAGCATTCTTTCACTATGAAGAGTTAGAACAAAGGACAAGCGCAGATCCAGCTTTTGAACTGAAAGCTCCAAAGGTGGAGAAGAAAGCCCCAACTATTCTGACAACAGAGCAAACAAACCGCCTGTTAGCCCAGCCGAAGGATAATTCGGCGAAAGGTCTGCGTGATAAAGCAATGCTTGAATTGTTGTATGCAACAGGAATCCGTGTTTCTGAATTGATCTCTTTGAAATTAACAGATGTGAATTTTGATACCGGGTATATTACATGTGTAGATTCACACAAGGAGCGTATGATTCCAATGACTCCGGTGGCAAAGGACGCACTTGTCAGATATATCAAGGATGGACGTCCACAGTTGGTGAAGGATGAGAATTCCATCTGGTTGTTTACCAATTGTTCCGGGGATGCGATGAGCCGTCAGGGATTCTGGAAGCTGATCAAGTCCTATGGAAAGCGGGCAGGAATAGAGTCCGAGATCACTCCGCATATGCTGCGACATTCTTTTGCTGCACATCTTGTGTGCAGCGGGGCAGACTTAAAGAGCGTGCAGGAGATATTAGGACATTCCGATATTTCAACAACACAGATGTATGCACATATGAATCAGACTGCAAATGTATAAATAGGTACCGTGTAGTCTGCAGATATACACATAACATAATAATAAATAGAGTGTTCAGGATAAAATCCTATTGGGATTTATTTGCATATCAGTCGAGCAGATTTCGTACATCTTTCAGGGAACAGCCCTGTTTGAAAGCAATTGCTTTTAAATCTTCAAATTCCGGTTTTTCATGGTTTACATGATAACCGGAACTTTTTTTTATGCGGATTTTTCCGTAAGGAGTTTCTTTTGTCTCAAACGTGGAGACGAGTTTCACACGTTCGTAAACAGCATAACGGATGCCGCGGGTGGTTGTGTGCTGAAAGAAAAGGTTTGTGAAATTTTCTTTTTCAGACAGCGGACAGAGGCAGGTCAGGATAATCCCTGGTCTGCCTTTTTTCATCTGGATCGGGATCGTATATACATCGAGTGCGCCGGCGTTTAAAAGGGTTTCCGCAGCAAAGCTTATATCTTCGCCTGTCATATCATCCAGATTGCAGGAGATACTTAAAATTTTATCATCATAACCGTTCGCCTGAACATCACCGAGAAATATCCGGACACAGTTGGCGATTTCAAAGTCTTTTTGTCCCATGCCGTAGCCGATATGTTCTAAAGTCATAACAGGCATTTTTTCAAAACCTTCCACATAATGGCGAAGGATAGCGGCACCGGTTGGCGTCAGAAGTTCGCCCTTGATGGAACCGGTATAAAAAGGGATTCCTTTTAAAAGCTCCGCGGTCGCAGGAGCTGGAACAGGGAGGATACCGTGGGCGCATTTTACAAAACCACTTCCGACATGAAGCGGGGAAGCGAATACTTTTTCTGGTGTAATCAGATACATGAGAAGAGCACAGCCACAGACATCAGCCAGCGCATCCAAAGTTCCAACCTCATGAAAATGAATCTGTTCTAATGTGGTGTTGTGTATGGCAGATTCTGCTTCTCCGATCAGGCGATAGATAGCAGCGGCATCTGCTTTTACCTGGGCAGGAAGCTGTAAGTGTTCGATCTGTGCGAGGACAGACTGGTAACTGTGATGCGTGTGCGCATGGGAAGATTCATCATGATGATGTTCCGCTGCCTCATGCTCGTTCGTGTGTACATGTTCTGCTTCTGTGTGATCATGGGTATGTGTATGTACATGTTCATGTACATGCACGCCTTCCTCTTCTCCGTTTATCATAACATGCATATGTGTGCCGGAAATGCCGCACTTTTTTGATTCCTCCGCAGAAATCTGAATCCCATATTCCGAGAAAGCCTGATTCATCGTCTGCAAAAATAATTCTTTCTGGTCGCATATTTCATAAAGGGCAGCCATGAGCATGTCTCCGGCAGCACCCATCTTACATTCAAAATATAATGTTTTCATAGAAAAATTCCTTTCTGATAGTAAAAACAAAGGTCAGAATCCGGTTACATGTTATGTAAAAAGAGGTAACGGAATATGCCTGACTTATTTTATTTTAATCGACATTTTCATAGTATGCAAGCAGGGATTCCTGTTGGTACATTTCTACAAAAAATGGAAACTATTTTTGTGAAAGTAGTTTCTTGTGAGAAAAACTGGAACATGTTACAATAATGGAAACGGAAATGTGAAAAATAGTTTCCAAATAAAAAGCAGAGAAGGGGAGCGGATATGGAGTTACGGGAGACCATTTTAGAGGGGACGATTCAGGCATTTAATAAAAAGGGGTTGAAGTTTACGATGGATGATATCGCCACCCTGCTTGGAATCAGTAAGAAAACGATTTATACCGTATTTCAGGATAAGAATACACTGGTGTCAGAGATGGTGGATTACTGTTTTGATTCCATCAAAGAGAGCGAGCAGAAAGTACTCTCGGATACTTCGCTTGATACGGTTGGGAAGATTCGGGCAATTTTAGGAGTGCTCCCGGAGGGTTATAAAGACATTGATTTTCGGCAGCTATATTTATTGAAAGATAAATATCCAAAAATTTATAAAAAAGTGGAGCAGCGGTTAGAGACAGGCTGGGAGACAACGATCGCGTTGATCCAACAGGGAATTCATGAGGGCACGGTCCGGCCGATTCAGATTCCAATTTTGAAAACTATGATGGAGGCAACGCTTGAGCAGTTTTTCCAGAGAGATATTCTGATCACAAATCAGATTTCCTACAACGAGGCGTTAGAGGAAGTAGTCAATATACTGGTGGATGGAATTACAAGGTAAAAGATAGCATGGAGTTCGTTACACAGGAGAACAGAGAGGGTGAGGATGATGTCAGAACGTATTTATTTGAATAATGACTGGAAGTTTGCAGAACAGTTTGAAGCTTCTATGACAGAGGCAGCTTATGATGACAGTACAATGCAGAATGTCAGGCTTCCACATACCTGTAAGGAAACGCCGCTTCACTATTTTGATGAACACTGCTATCAGATGATCAGCGGTTATCGAAGAGTCATCGAGGCAGAGAAAGCGTGGGAAGGAAAAAAGATATTACTGACAATCGATGGTGCCGCCCATGACAGCGAAGTATTTTTAAATGGGGAGAAAGTGGGAGAACATCACTGTGGATACACAGCTTTTACGATGGATATCAGCGGAGTACTCCGCTATGGAGAAAAAAATATCCTTGTCGTGAAAGTAGACAGCAGGGAGGACTTGAATATTCCACCGTTTGGTTATGTGATCGACTATATGACATACGGCGGCATTTACCGGGATGTCTATCTGGATATTAAAAATAAAGACTACATCGAAGATATTTTTATCAGGACAGACATTGGACAAATGGATGACCAGAATGCGGAACTCATCTCTGAGGTGACGGTGCAAAGAACGCAGGAGGGATTGTTTTTAAAACAGAGTCTTAAAAATAAAAAGACAGGAGAGTATCGGCCATTAGGGGAGAGTGAAATCTCCGGCACTTCCATGCAGCTTTCCTATCCGGTAGAAAATGTGATCCTGTGGGATCTGGAACATCCGGAACTTTATGAAGTTAAGACAGAATTAATCTGTGATGGAAAGTTAATGGATGAGAGGATAGACCGAATCGGATTCCGCAGGGCAGAATTCAAAAAAGACGGATTTTATCTGAACGGCAAAAAAATAAAACTGAGAGGTTTAAATCGTCACCAGAGTTACCCGTATGTTGGATATGCAATGCCAAAATCCATGCAGCAGCTGGATGCGGATATTTTAAAGAGGGAGCTTGGGGCGAATGCGGTGCGGACTTCCCATTATCCACAGTCCCATTATTTTATAGAGCGGTGTGATGAAATAGGGCTGCTTGTTTTTACCGAAATTCCGGGATGGCAGCATATCGGTGATGCTGCATGGAAAGATCAGGCAGTGGAAAATGTCAGGGATATGGTGAAACAGTACCGGAATCACACTTCGATCATTCTCTGGGGCGTGCGTATTAATGAATCGCAGGATGATGATGCATTTTACAGAAGAACAAATGAGGCGGCGCATGAATTCGATGATTCGAGACCGACAGGTGGTGTGCGTGCAAATAGAAAAAGCAGTCTGTTGGAAGATGTGTATACCTACAATGATTTTGTGCATGATGGAAAAGCAAAGGGATGTGAGCCGAAAAAGAATGTGACATCGGATATGGAAAAACCATACCTCATCAGTGAATACAATGGGCATATGTATCCGACGAAGACTTTTGACTGGGAAGAACACCGGGCAGAGCATGCGCTCCGCCATGCAAATGTTTTGGATGCGGTGGCAGCCGAGGAGGACATTGCAGGATGCTTTGGCTGGTGCATGTTTGATTACAACACTCACAAGGATTTCGGAAGTGGTGATCGCATCTGTTATCACGGAGTCATGGATATGTTCCGCAATCCGAAACTGGCAGCGGCGGTCTATGCTTGTCAGCAGGAGAAAGAGCCGGTGCTGGAATTAAGTTCTTCCATGGATATTGGGGAACATCCGGGATGTAACCGCGGGGAAACCTATATTTTTACGAATGCGGATAAGGTGCGGATGTATAAAAATGACCGGTTCATTAAGGAGTACAGTGCCGCAGATTCTCCGTACACACATCTGAAACACGGTCCGATTCTTATCGATGATTTTATCGGAGATGCCCTGCAGGAAGAACATATGAAACCGGGACAGGAAGCCGGTGTGAAAAAAGCTTTGAATGCGTTTACCAGGTTTGGGTTCGCAAAGCTTCCAAAGTCCATTTATGCGACGGGAATATGGCTGATTCTTCGCTATCATATGAATATGGAAGAGGCAGTCCGGTTGTATAACAAATACATTGGCGACTGGGGTGGCACCTCCACAACGTATCGTTTTGAGGCGGTGATGGTGGATGTATCTACAAGGCAGGAGCGGGTGGTGAAAACAATCATCAAAGAACCGATGACAGAGCGGAAGATTTCAGCAGTGGCGGATCATGAGAATCTGATCGACGCAGAGAGTTATGATGTGGCTGAGGTTCGGATTCAGGCACAGGACGAACACGGCAATATCCTTCCATTTTACAATGAACCACTTACCTTTGAGACAGAGGGACCGATTGAAATCATCGGACCAAAGACGGTGGCTTTGCAGGGAGGAATGGGCGGCGCTTATGTGAAGAGCAAAAGGCTTCAGCCAGGAGAAAAGCAGAATGCGGCACTTATCATACGGGATTGTGACACGGAGATAAAAATCGGTTTTACGGTTCAAAGTGAGAGAAATTTTTAAAGTTTGGAGAGAATGAAAACATGACAGACAGATCTAGCGTGATTTTTGGAAATAAAATGCCGGACAAGGTTTATAAAAAGGCAGTCAAGTCCAAAAAGAAATATAGAAAAAAATTTGGAGATGACTCCAAAAAAAATTATGAGGTGTCGGTCGAGAAGAACCGTTACATTGGAGATTCCCTGGGAGTTTACAATATTCTGGTGGGAAATCTGGCAGAGAATGCACATTATGATGTCAATGTGCATGCGGAAAAAGGTACATTTGACACAGAAAAAGGGATCATTGTCGGAAATATCCGTATGGGATTTGGACACTACCGCATTTCCATGGCGATGGCGTCTGCGGCGAAGGCGATGGGCTATACGCCTTACTGGATGGACTTAAATTCCTATGGGGAGACGACCTGCACAAAAGTGATCGGTGCACAGAATGATCTGTATTCACTCGGCTCAAGACTTTCGAAAAATCCGATTTTTAACAAACTTGTCTGGGAGCCAATGAATTATGAGGGATTCCGGGCATTGTCCTACAATGCGGCAGACCAGAAAAATGCGGAGCTGATGGCTCCGGTGTACCGCAATGTGCCGAAGGATATTCCGGTGATCGGAACACATGTCTGGCCGGCGCAGGCAGCCGTACATGCCGGAATGAAATACGTGGTGAACGCGATCCCGGATAACTGGCCGATGGCACTACATTTGTCAGAAGGAAGCGTGCATACGATCCAGTGTCATAATTCCTATATGGGATACCGCATTTTAAACGGCATGAATAAAGATAAAGTAAATAAACCAATGCCATCCGACAGCCTTGTATACACAGGACATTACATTGACCATGAAATTGTGCAGGGCATCGAAGCGGACTGTGAGGCGCGTATCCGGAGAAAAGAGAATGGTGAGCCTATGCGTTTCCTTTTAACGATCGGCGGGGCTGGTGCGCAGAAGGAGATTTTTGCAGCGATCATCAAATTCCTGCTTCCGTATATTGAGAAGAAGCAGGCGGCGTTATACATCAACGTGGGCGATTACAGAAATGTCTGGGAGGCGTTGCTGGCAGAGATTCCTGAGATGAAAAACTATGCAGCAGAACATTTTGATTGTTGGGCAGATACAGAAGCATTTGCACAAAAAGCATTGGATGGGAAGGAGAAAATCGAAGGGATTCACGGATTCTGGCACAAAAATATTTTCGAGGCGGTATACTGCACGAATCTTCTCATGAGAAGCTGTGATGTCTTAGTGACAAAACCGAGCGAACTCGCATTTTATCCGGTGCCGAAACTGTTTATCCGCCGCGTGGGAAAACATGAGATGTGGGGTGCGATCCATTCTGCAGAGGTGGGAGACGGAACGTTAGAGTGCCGGGATATTCCGCACACGATCCAGATGCTGGAATTATTTTTACAGGACGATACTTTTCTTTCAGATATGTGTCGGAACATTGTAACGAATAAAAAGGCAGGTCTTTATGACGGTGCTTACAAAGTTGTGGAACTTGCAATGGGATTAAAAAATAAACAGAAATGATGAATTTTTAATGGAGAAAAAGGAGATTTTTACGATGGAAGTAAAGAGAAGTTTGAGCGGCAGAGAGAAATTTGCCTATGGAATCGGGGCAGTGGGAAAGGATATGGTCTACATGCTTTCCGCCAGCTACATTTCCATTTATTTTCTGGATGTTATGGGAATCAGCGCAGCAGCGATCGCAGTTCTTTTGATGGCAGCCCGCGTGTTTGATGCATTTAACGATCCGATCATGGGTGTGCTGGTCGCAAAGACAAAAACGAGATGGGGAAAATTTCGTCCGTGGCTGCTTGTCGGTACGGTCACAAATGCAGTTGTACTTTACCTGATGTTCACAATCCCACCGGAATTAAACGGTGCAGGGTTAGTGGCATATGCGTCTGTTACCTACATTTTGTGGGGCATGACTTACACGATGATGGATATTCCATTCTGGAGTATGATTCCGGCATTTACCGAGGCTGGAAAAGAGAGAGAGGGATTGTCTGCATTTGCACGTTCCTGCGCAGGTGTCGGTTCCGCACTGGTATCGATCGTCACGGTTATGAGTGTTGCCGCACTTGGAAAAGCATTCGGTGGAACGACAGACAATGAGATCAACCGTATCGGATACAGTAAATTTGCACTGATCATTGCGGTGTTATTTGTGATCTTCATTCTGATCACCTGTCTGTGCATCAAAGAGAAATCAACGGTCGATATGAAGAACGCTTCCATCGGTGAGATGTTTCGGGCGCTGATCCAGAATGATCAGGCAATGACAGTTGTAGTTGCAATCGTAATGATCAATACGGCCTTATATATCACCCAGCAGCTGGTTTACTTTTTTTTAAAATATGATTTCAGCCCAAGTACTTATCAGGGAGATTTTACGCTGTTTAATATGGTCGGCGGCGGATGTCAGATTTTGGCGATGATGATCTTGTTTCCGGTGCTCCGCAGATTCATGGACACGATTAAAATTTTCTATACCTGTTTTGGAATGGCAGTGACCGGATATATTTTGATCATTATTATTTCCGCAACCGGAACAAGTTCTGTCGTATGGCTGTTTATTCCGGCGGCACTGATCATGGCGGCAGTCGGTGTGTTGAATGTAATTATTACCATCTTTTTAGCAAATACGGTAGATTATGGTGAATTTAAAAATAACCGGAGAGACGAATCCGTCATTTTTTCCATGCAGACGTTTGTTGTAAAGCTCGCCTCAGGAATCGCAGGATTTATATCTTCGATGGTTTTATTTGTGTTCCATATCAGTTCAAACAAAGAAGCGGTAGTAACGGAACCGATCGCAGCATCCTCCCGCATGGGACTGCGTTTATCCATGACGATCATTCCGATCGTTGTGCTGGTGATCGGATTTATCGTATTTAAGAAACGTTATATTCTGACAGACCGGAAGTTAGCGGAGATTTCCAAAGAATTAGAGAAAAAACATCAGAATTAAAAGAGGAGAAAATCATGATTCAGACAGCTAATGATATTTTTGTGTTACATACAGAACATACAACCTATGCGTTCCGCAAATTGCCGACAGGGCAGTTGGAGCATTTATATTATGGAAGAAAAATCCATGTGTGTGAGCCTCTGGATGAAAATGCAGTCGCACCTTTGATCGAAAAACATACCTTTCAGCCGGGCAACAGCTGTGTCTACGACAGGGAACATGACGCCTACACGTTAGAGGATCTGTGTCTGGAAATGTCCTCTTATGGAAAGGGAGATATCAGGGAGCCGTTTGTGGAACTTATCTATGAAGATGGAAGTTTTTCCTCGGATTTTGTGTATGAATCGTCTGCCCGGTTTGAGGGAAGAGAGGCGAGAGATGCAGAGGATGCATTGCCAGCTTCCTATGATGAAAAAAATCAGGTGGAACATCTCTGTGTGACGTTAAAAGACAACAATTCTGCTTTGAAATTAGAACTTCATTATTATATTTATGAGGATTGTGATGTGATCACAAGAAGTGCAAAACTCATCAATGACGGTGAAAATGCAGTACAGATCCGGCGGCTGATGAGCTGTCAGGTCGATTTTCCGACATCGGATCATGTGTTTACCTCCTTTCATGGCGCGTGGGCGAGGGAGATGCGAAGATGGGATGTCCCGGTGGCAGCAGGGAAATACGTAAATGCTTCTTATACCGGAACTTCCTCAAGCAGAGCGAATCCGTTTGTGATGTTAAGTGGGAGAGAGACCACGGAGGATACCGGGGACTGCTATGGATTCAATCTTGTATACAGCGGAAACCATTATGAGGTGGTCGAAGTGAACAGCTATGGAAAAACAAGGTTTGTCTCTGGAATCAATCCGCAGAATTTTTGCTGGCAGCTTCCGGCAGGGGAAAGCTTTGAGGCACCGGAGGCAGTGATGGCTTATTCCAAAGCCGGCTACAATGGGATGAGCCAGTGTATGCACCGCTTTGTGCGGGAACATATTGTGCGTGGTGCGTGGAAGAAAAAAGTGCGCCCGGTATTGCTGAACAGCTGGGAAGCCGCGTATTTTGATATCAATGAGAAAAAACTGCTCCAGCTCGCAAAAGCCGGAAAGGAAGCAGGGATTGAACTGTTTGTGATGGACGATGGATGGTTTGGTCACAGGGACAATGACCGGTCATCGCTAGGAGACTGGAAGGTGAATACGAAAAAGCTTCCGAACGGGTTGGCTGGTCTCTGCAAAAAAATCAACGATCTTGGTATGGATTTTGGCATCTGGGTAGAGCCGGAGATGGTGAACGTGGACAGTGAACTTTATCAGGCGCACCCGGACTGGGCGATGGATATTCCGGGCAAAAATCATTCCGAGGGAAGAAACCAGCGGCTGCTCGATTTAAGCCGGGCAGAGGTGCAGGACTATATCATTGGGCAGATGAGTGACCTGTTCTCCTCTGCAAATATTGCCTATGTGAAATGGGATATGAACCGGATCGTGACCGATTATTATTCAAAGGCACTTCCATCGGAGCGGCAGGGGGAGGTGGCACACCGTTATGTGCTTGGACTATACCGGTGTATGAAGGAGTTGACAGAGCGATTCCCGGAAATTTTATTTGAGGGATGTGCAGCAGGCGGCAACCGGTTTGATCTTGGAATCTTATCGTATTTCCCACAAATCTGGGCGAGTGATGACACAGACGCACTGTGCCGTGCGGAGATTCAGACCGGATACAGTTATGGTTATCCGATGTCCGTGGTGAGCGCACATGTCTCATCCTGCCCGAATCACCAGACGCTCCGAATGACACCGCTTGAGACAAGATTTCAGGTGGCAGCGTTTGGAATCTGCGGATATGAATGTAATTTCTGCGATCTGAAAAAAGAGGATTTCGATGCGGTAAAAGCGCAGATCGCACTTTATAAAGAGTGGCGCAAAGTGCTGCAGACCGGTTCTTTTTACCGGGGAAGAAATTTTTCGGATCAGGGCAGCGTGTTAGGTTCATCGGCTGGAAATATCCAGGAGTGGACGTGTGTATCAGAAGACCGGGAAAAAGCGGTTGGCTTTCTGATGCAGAAACTTGTGTCGCCGAACACGCAGTTTGAATATTATCGTCCGAATGGGTTAAACCCGGAAGCCAGATATCATTTTTACAACCGTAGTTTAAAATACAATGTAAAAGAGTTTGGTGATCTGGTAAACACCGTGGCTCCGGTGCATATCAGGCAGGATTCTGTCGCACATAATCTGATCGCAAAGTTTGTGAAAATGGATGGTGAGGCAGAAGATTTCTGTGCATATGGCGATGCACTCATGTATGCCGGAGTAAAATTAAAGCAGGCATTTGGAGGCACCGGCTACAATGAACAGATAAGGCATTTCCCAGACTTTGCATCCAGGATGTACTTTATGGAGCAGATGAACGATTGACGGAGTGAAAAATTTGGAGGTGCGTTTCTTCCATGGCTTCTGTGTGTTGATAGAAATGAAATGACAAGAGGTGCTCTGTGAAAATATTGTGAGGATTGTGTAAATTTATCCATGGTTCGTTTTAGACTTTAAGTTTATGTACATTCATAAATGGACGTCTGGCTCTCTGTGTCCGTCTACGGAAAATTCTCTGCAACTTTATTTAGCGCAAGTAAATGTCAGAATCAGCATCGTTTATTGTAGGGCAAAAATTAAAAAATACCCGGATAATTTTTGCCCTACTTCTCTGCTGATTTTCTGACATGTAACTTGCGCACAATAAAGTTGCAAAGAGAGTTTTCCGTAGACGGACACAGAGAGCCAGACGTCCATTTTTTGAATGAACATAAACAATCGAAGAAGTCTAAAACGAACCATGGATAAATAAACAATCCGAGCTATTTTCACAGAGCCCCTCTTGCCATTTCATTTTTTATTGTACGTTAAAAGCCATGGAAGAAACGCACCTCCAAATTTTTCATTCGGTCAATCGTTTTTTCGCTTCGTTGATCACATCCTGGATGAAGCCTTCTGTGTCGTCGCGGACGGTCTGCCAGTCAATGTGTTCCATGTCTGGCGAATCGAGGTCGGCGCCACGGAAGACATCCGGCAGATTTTTTTCTTTTGTGATCGTTCCGATAAAGGAAAAAGTGCCAAGCAGTTCATCGCCCTGCATGACGGAAAGGTTTTTGACATTTATTTCGCAACCGTTGTCGTCTGGCTGGGTGGTGATATAGCCGCTCGCTGTAAAATTGTCGCCCTGATTTGTCTCATAGAGACAGTCCATATAGATAAAATTCACATGGGTGACAGACGGATTGCGGACATAGGTGAGTGTCAAGCGTTCTCCATTTGGCATTTCATAACTTAAAATACAGGTTCCGACATCTGTTCCGTCAATGATCATGGAAGCACCTTCTGTGATATCGGACAAATCGACCTCCATACGGCTCATCCGGCACAGGTCGGTCAGATACAGGGAAACGCGGATGTCATAGTCCGGCGTATCCATGCCTAAAAGCTCCCAGATAAAACCACCGGAACCCTCCGGGATCGTGACGAGGTATTCGTGGCTTTTTACATCATCGGAATCTGTTCTTGTTTTTCCGGTTTCCTCAATCTGAATCTGTCTGGTCAGTTCGATAATATTGGAGAAGTTGTCGTGAAACCATTCCTGATCAATATCATGTGTCAGCTCCGGTGCTTTTTTGAAATAAGTATTGCTGGTGGTCATGGCATAAGAAAGATTGTCTAACATTGGAACCATGAAATAAACGGTATTAGGATTCATATAAAAATCCATCTCGCCTACATTCAGCGTCAGAACATCCATATCGGAGATTATGGAAAGTTTCTTCTGCGCAAAAGAGCGCTCCCCGGAAATGTCCATGGAGGAGGAGTATTTAAAATTTTTGATATCGTTCAGGTAGGCTTTTCCCTCAAATGAGATATCCCCATTGAAGTAATCCTGGCATAATTCCATAATGTCAATGTGGTAGGCAATATAAGCCGGATCTTTCAGGGTATCCTGCATAAAATAAATGACAGACAAAAGCATTCTGGCACGTGGATTCTTAGAAATATAAACAAAACTGCAGAGAAACAGAAAAAGCAGACATGCAAAAAATATGCCACATCTGCGAAGAGGTTTTTTCTTTTTTCTGCCCGGATCTGTTTTGGTCTGCTCCATAAAAATGCTCCTGTTTTTATTTGTAATTGTCTATTCATTATAATATGAACGCAAAAAATTAACCATATAAAATGGATGATTTTTATAAAAATTTAATGTACAATATAAAAGACATAAATACGATTCTGACAGGAGAACCAGAAGATGATGAACGAATTTTGCAAGGGCGGAGGCTGCACGGCGAAGCTTGGACCGGGAATTTTGGATAAGGTATTGAAAATGATACCGAAAAAAGCCGATCCGAAGCTTTTGGTCGGTTTTGACCATTCCGATGATGCGGCAGTGTATCAGCTTACGGACGAGCTTGCAGTGGTGCAGACGCTTGATTTCTTTCCGCCGATGGTGGAAGATCCTTATCTCTTTGGAAAAATTGCAGCCACCAACGCATTGAGCGATATTTATGCGATGGGAGGAGAAGTTAAAACAGCATTAAACATTGTGTGCTTTCCAGAGAGCATGGACGCCAACATTTTAGGACAGATTTTACTTGGTGGAAATGAGAAAGTGACGGAGGCAGGCGGCGTGTTGGCAGGTGGTCATTCCATCAATGATGTGGATGTGAAGTATGGACTGTCCGTGATGGGAACAGTTCATCCGGAACGTATTCTGGAAAACAATCACTGCAAGGAAGGAGATCTGCTGCTTTTGACCAAGCCGTTAGGAGTGGGCATCGTCATGACGGCATCCCGCATGAAAGCAGTGTCTGAAGAAGCCTTTGACCAGGCGGTGGAATCGATGACTACTTTGAATAAATATGCGGCAGAGATTTTTAAAAAGTACGGGATACATGCCTGCACGGACATTACCGGATTTGGATTGCTGGTACATCTGGGTGAAATGCTGGGCGAAAACTTTTCTGCAGAGGTGTGGGCATCACAGATCCCTTATATCAGGGCGTGCGAGGATTATGTGGAGGAATTTTACATCACAGCTGCAGGACAGCGCAACCGCAATCATATCGCTGCACAGGTGGTATTTGAAAATTGCAGTTTTGCGATGGAAGAGATTTTATTTGATCCGCAGACTTCCGGGGGACTTCTTGTGGCAATCCCGGAAAATGAGGCCAAAAAGGCGCTGAAGGAGATCGAAGCACTTGGACTGGACTGTGGAATAATAGGAAGAGTGACAGAGAAAAGGGAAAAGAAAATCTATGTCCTGAAATAAAGAAAATGCAGCAGTAGCTGCCGATTGAAAATAATTTGTAAATAAACAGATGGAGACATGAAACATGAATATTCAGATTGACGCAAAAGGAAAACAGTGCCCATTGCCGGTGATCGAGGCAAAAAATGCAATTTCCGGCATGACAGAGGCAGGAATCGTGGAAGTGACCGTGGACAATGAGATCGCAGTACAAAATCTCACCAAGATGGCAAACCACAAAGGGTTAAAAGCAAAGAGTGAGAAAAAATCCGATCAGGAATACACGGTATGGATGGAAGTGACGGAAGAGTTTGTGAAAAATAATATAAAGGATGGGAATGTTTCATCCACACCGGTCACTGAGGAAAATTGTATTCCGGACATCCGAAAGAAAAAAACAGTCGTTGTGCTCGGTGCAGACCACATGGGCGAGGGGGATGATAAGCTCGGAAAAATGCTGATGAAAGGATTTGTCTATGCGCTGACGCAGCTGGAGGAACTGCCACAGACGATTTTACTTTTTAATTCCGGTGCATATTTAAGCTGTAAAGGTTCCGACTCCGTCGAAGATTTAAAGAGCATGGAGGCGCAGGGCGTTGAGGTCATGACCTGTGGAACATGTCTGAACCATTACGGATTGACCGAAAAACTGGCGGTTGGTTCTGTGACCAATATGTACGTGATCGCGCAGACAATGATGGAAGCAGATCACATTGTAAAACCATAAAGGATAAGGAAAATGAAAAAAAATATCATTATCGTCCGCGGCGGCGGGGATATCGCCACGGGCACAATTTATAAACTGCACCAGAGCGGTTATCCGGTTCTGGTGACCGAAATTGCAAATCCGTCTGCAATCCGGCGTCAGGTTGCATTTTCGGAGGCGGTCTATGAGAAAAGTTACACTGTGGAAGGCGTTACATGTTATTTTGCAGAGAATTTGACACGGGCATATGAACTCCTGAAGCAGAGGAAAGTTGCGTTGATGATCGATCCGGACGGAGCGGTGATCCGGGAGGTGAAACCGGCGGCAGTGGTCGACGGAATCCTTGCAAAGAAAAATCTTGGGACTACCATGGATATGGCACCGTTTACGGTTGCATTAGGTCCCGGATTTACGGCGGGGGTGGACGTGCATGCGGTTGTTGAGACAATGCGCGGACATAAGCTTGGCAGAATTATTTATGAGGGAAATGCGATTCCGAATACCGGGATTCCGGGTGCTATCGCAGGTGTTGCGAAAGAGCGCGTGATTCATGCGGAGTGCGCAGGTATTTTATATGGAGAAAAAAAGATTTCCGATTACGTGCAAAAAGACGAAGTGATCGCCTTCATTTATCCGGATACGCAGGGGAAGGATGCTTCCGGGCAGGAGAAAAAAGACGGTGCATTTGCTGTGAGAGCTACCATTTCCGGGATTCTCCGTGGACTCATCCGGGACGGTTATCTGGTGACAAAAGGATTTAAAATTGCAGACATTGATCCGAGAGAATCCGAGTATGAAAACTGTTTTACAATCTCGGATAAGGCAAGATGCATTGCAGGGGGTGTGTTAGAAGCACTGCTTCATGCGGGAATCCTTCCAGAGTGATGGAAATAACGCAGGTATTCAGAGAAGCTGACAGATGGAAAGGCAGGAACGGTTGCAATGATATACTTTGACAATGCCGCAACTACTTTGCAGAAACCAGAGGAGGTTGCACAGGCGGTAAAAGAATCATTTTCTTATATAGGCAATGCAGGAAGAGGGGCGAATGAGGCTTCTCTTTTTACATCCAGATTGATTTTTCAGACACGGAAACAGATTGCAGAGCTGTTTCATATGAAAGATGGAGAACAGTCTCTTGGGGCAGAGCGTGTGGTGTTTACTATGAATGCGACCGAGAGTTTAAATATTGTGCTGAAAGGACTATTGCATCCGGGCGACCATGTGATCACCACTGAGATGGAGCACAACAGTGTTCTGCGTCCGCTTTATGAGCTTGAGGAGAAGGGCATCGGTGTCACAATCGTTTTCTGTGAGAAAAATGGAACAATTTCCTGTGAAAAAATAAAGCAGGCAATCGGTAAAAACACAAAAGCAATCGTGTGCACGCATGCTTCCAATGTGACAGGTGATGGAAATGATATCGCACAAATTGGAACTTTATGTGAAAAATATAATCTATATTTTATTTTAGATGCCTCTCAGACAGCAGGAACAATCGAGATTGACATGGAACAGAATCATATTTCTGCAATCTGTTTTACCGGGCATAAAGGACTGTTTGGTCCGCAGGGAACCGGTGGGATCGCACTGGCAGATGGAGTGTGTGTGAGACCGCTTTTATCCGGTGGAAGCGGCGTACATTCATTTGAGAGAAAACATCCCATGGAGCTGCCGGCTGCTCTGGAGGCAGGAACGCTGAACGGACATGGGATCGCAGGACTCCATGCTGCTCTGGACTGGATCAAAAAGACCGGGATCGCAGCTATCCATGAGAAAGAAATGGCGTTAGCTGAACAGTTTCAGCGAGGAATTGAAACAATTCCGGGCATTCACCTCTACGGAGGTGAAAAACGGGTGGCAGCGATCGTATCGTGTAATCTGGCGGATCTTGATTCCGCTTATGTCAGTGACTGCCTTGCAGAAGATTATGGGATTGCGACAAGGGCGGGGGTACACTGTGCACCTCTGATGCACACCCATTTTGGCACAGAAAAACAGGGCATGGTACGATTTAGTTTCTCCTGTTTTAATACGACAGAAGAGGTGGAGAAAGCAGTCAGGGCGATGCAGGATATTGCAGCGGAAAACCGTGGAAAAGTGACGGCATATGTCGGAGCCGGAGGAAAGACGTCAAGTATCCGAAAGCGTGCCGAGACATTGCGCGCAGAGGGAAAAAGAGTTTTGATCCTTACGACAACTAAAATGATGGTGCCACAGGAGCAGGAGATATTTGCAGCGTATGAGCAGACCGGGCAGGAGAGCGTAATATCAGCTACAGCGTCCGTCTGGCAGGAGCGCAGGGCAGCAGAAAAGCAACTGAAAGAGCGGGTACAGTCTGTCCTTGACACATACGGCTGCTGTGTCGCAGGGAGCCTGATCCCCGGCACGGAAAAGTTTGGAATGCTGCCGGAAAAGCTGATGGAGGATCTGCTATATCTGGCAGATGAGATTCTGATCGAGGCGGACGGTTCCGCACATATGCCGGTCAAAGCCCCGGCGGAGCATGAGCCGGTTCTGTTTCCCTACATGGATGAAGTTGTCATTGTCATGGGGGCACATGCGATTGGAAAACCACTGCGGGAAGTGTGCCACAGAGTCGACTATGCAAAAGAACTTTTAAAATGTGATGCCGACAAGATTGTGACAGCGGCGGATCTCAAGACACTTGCAGAGCAGGGATACGCGATTCCAATTCAGAAACAATATCCATGGATGAAAATTTCGAAAGTAACAGGAAAAGATATTAAGCTGTGTCTGACAGCTGAAAAGAAAGATAAAGCGAGGGACAAACAATGATTCGATTTAATAGTGACTACACAGAAGGATGTCATCCGGCAATTTTACAGAAACTTGCAGAGACAAACATGGAGCAGACAGCAGGCTATGGAGAAGATGAGTATTGTGAACAGGCGCGGGAACTGATCCGGAAGGCATGTGGGGATGCGCGTGTGGATGTGCATTTTCTTGTGGGCGGCACACAGACGAATGTCACTGTAATCTCGGCTGCTTTAAAGCATTATCAGGGAGTGATCACGGCAAAAACAGGACATATTAATATTCATGAGACAGGTGCTTTGGAGGCATGCGGTCATAAATGCCTGTGCATAGAGACACCGGACGGAAAGCTGACGGCAGAGCAGATCGCGGCGTACACAGATGCACATTTTGCAGACGAGAGTTTCGAACATATGGTACAGCCGAAAATGGTATACATTTCCAATCCGACAGAGATTGGAACGATTTATAAAAAGGCAGAACTGGAAGCAATTTATCAGGTGTGTAAAGAGCGTGGACTCTATCTTTTCATGGATGGGGCAAGACTTGGCTATGGACTGATGTGCAAAGAAAATGATCTGACACTCTCTGATATCACAGTCAACACAGACGTGTTCTATATCGGTGGAACAAAAGTGGGAGCACTTTTTGGAGAGGCAGTTGTGATCTGCAATGAGGAACTGAAAAAGGATTTCCGTTACAATATCAAGCAGCGTGGCGGTATGCTGGCAAAGGGCAGACTGCTTGGTATCCAGTTTCTGACCTTATTTGAGGAGAACCGGTATTTTGATATTTCCGCACATGCAGCGCGATTAGCGGAAAAGTTAAAGGACGAATTAATAAAAATCGGAGTAAAATTCTATATTGATTCTCCAACCAATCAGCAGTTTCCAATCCTGCCGGATGCTGTGCTTGCGGAACTGAAAAAGAAATACAGCTTTGCTTATCAGGAGCGTATGGATGAGACACACAGTGCAGTCCGTTTCTGTACCTGCTGAGCAACGAAAGAGGAAAATGTGGATATGCTGCTTGCAGATATTCAAAAATTGCTTGCAAGATAAGAAAATTGAAGCAGACGGGAGAAAGGCAATATGTCAGACAGAAAAAACATTTTACTCATTGCAACAGGCGGAACAATCGCATCCAAAAAATCAGACAACGGATTAAAACCACAGATCTCACCGGAAGAACTGATGCAATATATCCCACAGGTGAAAAATATCTGTGATTTTCATGCAGTCCATCTTTTAAATCTTGACAGCTCGAACATGGAGCCGAAACACTGGAAAATGATGGTGCATACCATCCGTGAAAACTATGAAAAATTCGATGGATTTGTCATCGCCCACGGTACGGACACAATGGCATACACAGCAGCGGCACTTTCCTATATGATACAGAATTCAAAAAAACCGATCGTGATCACCGGAGCGCAGAAACCGATCGACCTTGAGATCACCGATGCAAAATCAAATCTGCTCGACAGCTTTTTATATGCTTCTGATGATAAGTCCCAAGGCGTGCAGATCGTTTTTGATGGAAAAGTCATTGCAGGAACAAGGGCGAAGAAAGTCCGGTCGAAAAGCTACAATGCATTTTCCAGTATTGATTTTCCGTGCCTCGCCATGATCCAGGATGGCAATATCATGCGTTACATTCCACCGGTTCCGTATGAAGAGGAAGTACAGTTTTATGAGGAACTGGATGAAAATGTGTATCTGATCAAGATGATCCCGGGAATCAAGCTGAGAATTCTGCGCAGTGTCTTTGAAAATTACGACTGTATTATTGTAGAAAGCTTTGGGGTGGGTGGTATCCCGCAATCGATCGCCGATGATTTTTATAAGCTTTGTCAGGAGTTCCCGAACCGTCTTGTGGTAATGTCTACACAGGTCGCACACGAGGGCAGCGATATGACGATCTATGAAGTGGGACACGATATGAAAAAATATTGTCGTTTTTTGGAATCTTATGATATGACTCTGGAATCTGTCATCGCAAAGGTGATGTGGATGTTAGGCAACCGGGAGGCACTTAGCGGTGATCTGGAAGATATCTTTTATAAAAATGTAAATTATGATGTCATTTTCGGGAAAAACAGGAAGTGCTGACAGAAGTATCATCTCCCGGACAGCCCAGAGGGAAGAGAGAGGGGCGGCATGAATCTGCGTGCCCCCTGTAGGCTATACTATTGATTGGCTTTGAGAATTTTTACATCATCCAAAGATACACCAGAGAAAGCAGCAATTTCTTCCAGGGAAAAGTTGTTAGTTTTCAACATACGTTTGGCGATTTCAATTGCCGCATGTTTTTCACCCTCTGCAAAACCGTATTCATATTCAGCTTTCCGTAACTTCTTTTCTTCCAATTCTTTATCATACTCAAAAATACTCATACTGATAACCTCATTTCGGTTTCGGGCAAGAAATTCCGCCAGAATCCCTTCCCGGATGCATTCGTCCACAGCACGTTTTACAGCCTGATTTAAAGGCATGTCTGACGCATAGTGGCGCACTCTGGCAACATACTGTGCATATTCTTTTAACATACTGCAATGCTGCATCAACTCTGCATTGTGTCCTTCATTGACATTCAAAACAGTAACAATTAATTCGAGCTTTGGTTCACCTGACAGATGTTCAAATGCTGAGGAAAGCCGAAGCTCTGTACAGTCAGCAATTGCCGTCGAACCATTGTAAAACTCGATAAAATTTGGTGCAGGGATTTTCTGTAAGGTGGAAGAGTACAGAGATTTCTTATCCACAAGTTTCTGATATTCACTGCAAATATAAAACAGATCACGAAGAGGCATATTGGGATTGTATGTTGACTGATGCTCATACAGATATAAATTGGTATCCATAATAAATGCCAGATCGTTTTTCATCCCCATATAAATAGCATTTTCTAATGTCACAATTTCCAACTCTTCCGGGTTTTTATAATCACTTTGATTGACCGCATTGTAAAGTGAGAGCAGATTCTTCCGGTCAGAAAATAACATACGAAAAACGGTGTCCTTGTAGTTCCTGTTTGCTGTCGGTGTTTTAACGGTGAAGTTTCGCTTTGCTCTGTTACGGTTTCTTTTACATTTTGCCAAAATTGTTTCCTCCTGATATGTGGCAGAACAGCCTATGTTTAAAACGGTTCTCTGCTTGCAGGAGAATAACAACTGTTTATGATTCCAAGTTCATTTCGTCTCCTGCTTTTCAATTGTTGATGGGTAACAAAAAGCATAGATACGAATGAAGTACGCAGATTATTTTGGGTTAATCTGTCGTTCTTAGAATATAGATGACAAAAATGTCATGAAGATTTTGTAAAATATGCTTTTAGTCATTGTAACACAGAAATTATATGGGAAGCAAGAAAAATTGGCTGTTTACTTCAACTTTTTTGTAGAGTAAAATAATAAAATTATAATTAGTGAAAATTTTGGGGGAAAGATTTGCATCTTATGATCGTTGGTATCATAATGGTGCAAAGGATACTTTGGGATAGTGTCAAATGACCTATGAAAAAACGAGCCAAAGAAAAAAGGCTCAAATGAACCTTGAAAACTGTAGATATTTTATGTTGTGGTAGCTTACCGCCACCCTTGACGGTACGAAAAAGAACTGCTGTAGGTGAATCACCGACGGCG